>ERZ1032113.229-NODE-229-length-18265-cov-9.136299_pt1 | contig 18265 bp, 17 predicted proteins | sample MGYA00518164_ERZ1032113 | MGnify/ENA primary metagenome ERZ1032113 (study PRJEB33719, sample SAMN04261305) | wastewater metagenome | biome: rural village; feature: human; material: feces | host: Homo sapiens | place: El Salvador | collected 2014-01-14 ... | reverse complement strand
TATAAATTGTTTCGTCGGACATAATGGTATGGGAAAGACCAATATGCTCGATGCCATCTACTATTTGTCGTTTTGCAAGAGCGCATATTCTAATATCGACTCGCTGAATATTAAGCACGATGCCGACTTTTTTGTTGTTGAAGGTACTTACACAGACGAGAATGATAATGTGGATGTGGTGTATGCCGGCATGAAGCGTGGCTCAAAGAAACATTTTAAACGTAATAAGAAAGAATATAAACGTTTTTCGCAACATATCGGACTTGTTCCGTTGGTATTTGTTTCTCCTTCCGATTCTCTACTTGTTGAGGGAGGTAGCGAGGAACGACGTAGGCTGATGGATATGGTTATAGCTCAATGCGATATCACATATATAGAGGCTCTGAATAAGTATAATAAGGCTTTACAACAGCGCAACGCTTTACTTAAACAAGAGGATGAGCCTGATGTGATGTTGATGGAAATATTGGAAGAAGAAATGGCTCAGCAGGGCGAGATAATATATGCTAAGCGTGCTGCTTTCGTAAATGAACTTGTACCGATATTTCAAAACGTATACCAGCGTATATCGGGCAAATCGGAGCAAGTGAGCTTAGAATATATTTCGCATTGCCAGCGAGGACCATTGCTCGATGTTATTCGTCGTGACAGATTTAAGGATAGAGCCGTAGGTTATAGTCTGCATGGCATTCATCGCGACGATTTAGAAATGAAACTTGGCGGATATATGATGAAACGTGAGGGGTCGCAGGGTCAGACCAAGACTTTCGTTATTGCCTTGAAGCTTGCGCAGTTTGATATTCTTCGTCGTACAGCAGCCAAAACCACTCCGTTGCTCCTTCTCGACGATATCTTTGATAAGCTTGATGCCAAGAGGGTAGAGGAGATAGTGAAGTTGGTTTCTGGCGATAGCTATGGTCAGATATTTATCACCGACACCAATCGTGATCATCTTGATAAGATATTGCAGCATTCGGTGCTCGACTACAAACTATTCGATGTAGCCGACGGAATAATAAAAGAGAAAAAGGAGGAACAAGATGTTTAGACGTGAAGTAAAATCTGTAGCCGACGTGCTACAGCAGCTTCTGCGAGAAGAAGGTCTTGAAACACCATTGCAGCAGAAGCGCCTCATCGATTCTTGGGAAACGGTGACGGGACGCATAGTGGCTCGTTATACCACAGAGAAGTTCATACAAAATCAAACGTTGTATGTAAAAATCGTGAATCCTGCATTACGCCAGGATTTGGCTATGATGCGCCAACAGCTCGTTAAGCGACTTAACGAGCAGGTGGGCAGCTTTATCATTAGCGATATCAAGGTGTATTGACAACTTCGTTCATTATAATGTCGTATTCTGCTGATGGCACATTGTCCAACAGTTGGAATCCGAAGCATACACCTATTTTATATATATATGGTATCTGCGACAAGAAACGGTCGTAGTAGCCTTTGCCACGACCAAGTCTATGGCCTTCTTTATCGAAAGCCATTCCTGGCACTATAGCCACTTCGATGTTTTCTATTTCGTCGTAGCGTATACCTGCAGGTTCGCTTATGCCATAGGCTCCTTCTTTTAGGTCGTTAGCATCATTATAGATCCTTACTTCCATCCTTGTGTCGTCGAGCACTACTGGCAACACCACGATTTTGCCCATAGCCCTGAGTTTGTCTATCAAAGAGCGGGTGTAAACTTCGTCTGCTAATGAGCAATACGCCATTACCACCTTTGCCTCTTTGATGCGAGGGTGAGCGACAAGACTCTCTGTTACAGCAAACGACAATTCCTGCAGTTGGCTGTCAGAGAATTGTCGTTTGCGTTGTCTTATCAGTTTTCTTAGTTCTTTCTTATCTGTTGTCATCGTTTAGCCTTTTTGGCTCGAAGCTTTGGAAATGCCGCATTGTTTTTGAATACTTCCAATGCTTTCTTTATCACATTGTCGTCGGCATTGAGGTATTGGTTCCAAGCCTGTTCGTCAAGCATATTATAGATAACTCGGCTATCGATATATCTCTCGAGTAGTGAGTGTGACTTTTTAATCAAGAGGTTTCGGCGTTGCAAACCATGACTGTTGGCATAGGTTGCAAACTGTTCTACCATATTCTGCTTCTTCAGATAAGATTCAAGTTCAAGTAGTTCTTTGAACTGCTGCATCTTCTGCCTATTGTTATCGGTATAGTTGAAAGCAAACTGAAGTATCAGTCCGCTCATGGCAGCTTGCTTATAGTAAGAAGTCATACCGAGGGTATCTTCTGGCACAAAGATGTCAGGAGTGATACCGCCACCCCCATATACCGTACGGCCTAAAGTTGTGTGGTAAGCAGGACCTACATGCTTGATGCTATCTTGGTTGAAGAATTCGCCATGTTGGTATCGTGCCACTATGTCTTGAGCATAGTCTTCGCTATCGCCAATGGTGTAAGGCTTCTGTATGCATCTGCCAGATGGTGTGTAATAGCGAGCAATGGTAAGACGTATCATGCTACCGTCAGGGAATGCAATCTGCTGCTGTACCAATCCCTTACCAAACGAGCGACGACCGATGATGGTGCCACGATCGTTGTCTTGCATAGCACCAGCAAAGATTTCTGAAGCCGAAGCAGAACCCTCGTTGATGAGTACTACCAAAGGTATATCTTGGTAGCTACCTTGACCATTGGTGCGATACTCTTTGCGTGGTGACTTTCGTCCTTCGGTATATACTATGAGCTTATTCTTTGGTAAGAACTCGTTTGCCATCTGTACTGCGCTATCGAGGTAGCCACCAACATTGTCGCGAAGGTCGATGACAAGGTTAGTGAAGCCTTCTTGCGAGAGCTGTGCCAAAGCTATCAGCAACTCAGTATATGTGGTTTCGCCAAAGTTCTTAATCTTTATATATCCTGTCTTGTCGTCGAGCATATATACCGAGGTGATACTCTTTGTAGGAATCTCACCACGTGTGATAGTCATATACACAGGTTTTTCGTGACCATATCTTACTACGCCCACCTTTACCTTAGTATCCTTTGGACCCTTGAGGCGTCGCATTGCCTCTTCGTTGGTAACAATCTTGCCAACAAAGCTCTTGCCGTTGACACTAATAATCTTATCGCCTGCCAGCATACCAGCTCTTTCTGCAGGTCCGTTCTTTATGACGTTTTGCACGCGGATAGTATCCTGGCGGATTATGAACTCTACGCCAATACCAGAGAACGAACCTTTAAGGTCGTCGGTAGTAGACTGTACATCCTTGGCACTGATATACACAGAGTGAGGATCCAGCTCTGCCAATATCTTAGGCATAGCATCTTCAACGAGCGAGTCAATGTCAACCTTGTCGACATACATATCGTCGATGATTCTAAGCAAGTTGGTGATACGATTGCTTCCGCTATTTATGACATTCAGGCGGTTGCCCGAAAATCTGTTAGCAAAGAAGCTACCTATCATGATACCTATTACAACACATACCGCCATTATAAGCGGCATATATCTGTATGATTTATTTTGCTTCATTGTTGTTTGGTTTTTCTGTATCAAGGAATTCTACCTCTACTCCTGCACGGCGCAGAAGGTCGATTCCGTCTTCCAATCTATATTTCTCACCATATACCACACGCTTTATTCCAGCCTGAATAATGAGCTTAGCACATTCTATGCAAGGCGAAGCTGTGACATAGAGCGTAGAGCCATCGCTATTGTTAGAGCTACGAGCCAACTTTGTTATGGCATTAGCCTCGGCATGCAGCACATAAGGATAAGTGACGTTGGTGTCATCCTCGCATTTGTTTTCAAATCCGCTTGGAGTACCATTGTAGCCATCGCTTATGATCATTTGGTCTTTCACTACCAATGCGCCAACTTGGCGTCGTATGCAATAACTGTTTTCTGCCCAGATGCGTGCCATTCTTAAGTATCGTGCATCGAGAAGGTGTTGCTTTACAGCTGAATGTTCTGATGTAGCCATGATGATAATGGATTTTGATTGTTTCTACTAACTATTCTTTATGCCGTTACGCTCAAGTAAGGCGTCGATGGTAGGTTCTTGTCCGCGGAATCTCTTATAGAGAGTCATTGGATGTTCTGTTCCACCCTTCGACAACACCTCGTCTCTAAAGCGTTGTGCTGTTGTCTTATCGAAAATGCCATTAGCCTTGAATACGCTGAAAGCATCTGCATCGAGCACCTCTGCCCATTTGTAGCTGTAGTAGCCTGCGGCATATCCTCCAGCCATGATGTGTGAGAACTGCACAGTCATACAGGTGTTTGGCAACTGCTCTGTTACCATAGCCTTTTGCCAAGCCTTCTTCTCGAAAGCAATCAAGTCGCCTTCAAACTTTTCTTTCATTGTATAGTAAGCCATATCCAAGAGTCCGAAGCTAACCTGACGCAAGCAAGCATAACCAGTATTGAAGTTGCGACTCTTTATGATGCGGTCTATAAGCTCGTCAGGAATAGGCTCGCCTGTTTGGTAATGGAAGGCGAATGTCTTGAGGAATTCTTTCTCTACCGAATAGTTTTCCATGAATTGTGATGGCAATTCCACGAAGTCCCACCATACATTGGTGCCAGATAGGCTCTCGTACTTAGTGTTGGCAAACATGCCGTGGAGCGAATGTCCAAACTCATGCAAGAATGTCTCTACCTCGCCAAGAGTTAGCAAAGCAGGCTTGCTCTCTGTAGGCTTAGTGAGATTCATCACTACGCTAACGTGTGGACGCACATTGTTGCCCTTGCGGTCTATCCATTGTCCTTGGAATTCTGTCATCCATGCACCTCCGCGCTTACCCTTTCGTGGATGGAAATCTGCATAGAATACTGCAAGATAAGAGCCGTCTTTGTCGAATACCTCGTAGGCTTTCACATCTGGAGCATATACGGCAATATCCTTATTCTCCTTGAATGTGATGCCATACAAGCGGTTTGCCAATCCGAAGATGCCATCGATAACCTTATCCAACTGGAAGTAAGGGCGAAGCATCTCTGCATCGAGATTATATTTCTCCATCTGCAACTTATGGCTATAGAAACTCATATCCCAAGGCTCAACATGGAAATCTTTGCCTTCGAGTTTCTTTGCCAAGAGTTCAATCTCCTTTATTTCGTTCTTAGCCTTAGGCTTATATGCCTTGATAAGATCGTTGAGCAACTTGTCTACGTTTTTCACGTTTGTTGCCATACGATGTTTCAAAACATAGTCGGCAAAGGTATCATAGCCCAAGAGCTGAGCCATCTCGCGGCGCAGATTGATGAGTCGCTTGCAAATCTCTATGTTGTTAGCCTCGTTGAGATGCAAACACTCAGTATTCTTTGCCATATATAGCTGTCGACGCAGTTCGCGATGAGTGGCATAGGTGAGGAATGGTGAATAACTTGGAAAGTCGAGAGTAAACACCCATCCACGCTTACCATTCTCACGTGCGGTCTGTGCTGCAGCCTCGCGAGCTGTTTCTGGAAGTCCGTCAAGAAGAGCCTCGTCGGTGATATGTAGCTGGTAAGCTTTAGTTTCTTTTAGCAAGTTTTGTGAGAACTGCAAAGAAAGCAATCCTGCCTCTTCGGTAAGTTTGCGCAATTTGTCTTTGCCTTTAGCATCGAGCAAAGCACCACTTCTAACAAAGCCGTCGTAGCAGTTGTCTAACAGCATCTGCTCTTCTGCGTTGAGCGGACGATGATGCTCATATACATATTTCACACGTTCAAAGAATTTCTTGTTGAACGTTACATCGTTTGAATGCTTAGTGAGAATAGGACTTATCTTCTGTGCCAATGCCTCCATCTCGTCATTTGACTCTGCACTAAGCAGACAGAAAAATACATTCGACACCCTGTCGAGCAATGAATAATAACCCTTGCCCTTCGACTCGTCAACAAAGGTAAGAGTGTTTTCGAAAGTAGGCTCTTCAGGGTTATTGATGATTTTGTCAATCTCCTCATCATCCCTTCTGATACCTTCCATGAAAGCCTCTTCGTAGTCTTCAATCTTTATCTTATCGAAAGGCACGGTGTTGTGCAAGGTGTCGTATGGAGTGAAAAATGGATTTGTTCTCTCTGTATCTATATCGTTCATAACATATTTAGTTTTGTGTGTTGAATATCTCTTATTTGTGCTGTGTTGTATGATGATTAATTATAGTTTTTCTGCATGTGGAATGAATATCTTACCTCTTGAAAGAGTTAGCAAGCCTGCTTTCTGCATGCTGTTGAGTGCTGTAGAGATATCAAGACGGCTGTCGTTGAGTTCTTGAGCCAATGTCTCCATCTTTATTTTTACCTCTTTCTCGCCTGCAGGTCGCAGACATCGTGCCAGCATCCAGTTGGCTATCCGCTTCTCTAACGATTGCGGTTGCATCTTCCATAGCTCATTGTCTTTTTTCTGAACCATCGTGGTATAGGTGTTCAGAAGGTTGATGCGGAATATTAGGATGTCGTCGGTGAGTTTCAGTATCTCTTCCTTGCTCATTGTCAAGATGTTGCATTTTGTAAGAGCTACGAATGTGCGAGGAAACGACTGCGAAAGTCCGAATATCCTTTCTGGCAATATGGTATATGGTGCAGATACTGTCTCCGTGATGGAATAAGAATTGTCGAAGGCTGCTACTGTGACTTTTGCCTTACCGCTCGTTAGGAAAAGCATTTTCTCGTAGTTATCACCTGAGTGAGCAATAGTCTCGTCTTCTTCTACGCTCTCAAATCCTATCTTAGAATGGCCCACTATCTGAGCCAAGTCGCTTCTGCCTACACCTTGAAACAGGTGTAGTTTCAGTAGCTGGTCATAGAATTTGAGATTCGTATTTTTCATTTCACAATCTTTTCTTTAAGAGTAGGGGAGAACCATACCTTGTTGTTTCCCTTGTGGTCGGAATATATGAAGTATGCCATAAGCTCAGGATGTTTCTCCAATAGCTTTGTAGCCTTGTCCAATCCCATCACCATGAATGCTGTAGCATAGGCATCGGCAGTAGCACAGTCGTTGGCTAATACTGTTGCCGACAATATATTATGCTGCACAGGGTAGCCTGTATGTGGGTCTATGGTATGGGCATATTTCTTTCCATCTTTATAGTAGAAATTGCGGTAGTTGCCACTTGTAGCCATCGCTTTATTAGTGACGTTGAGCACCGTTTGGTATTCGTTGCTAACATTCAGTGAGTCGTCAGTAGGCTTAGTAACACCTATGCGCCAAGGCAATCTCTTACTGTTGATACCTTTGGTTACAATCTCACCGCCAATCTCGACCATATAGTTTTCGATGCCTTTGTGTTCAAGAAACTTAGCCACCACGTCGCATCCATAGCCTTTGGCAATAGAGCTACAGTCGAGCATTATTCGTTTGTCTGCCTTCACTATCTTACCATCCTCAAGCTTCACCTTTTTGTAGCCAATGATTTGCTTCAAGCTATCTATCACGGCAGTTGTAGGTTGAGTACCCTGCTTAAAACCGAAGCCCCACACATTTACCAATGGAGCAACCGTGATATCGAAAGCTCCGTCGGTATTGTCGGAAATCTTCATCGCCATGGTAAACACATCGGTAAACATCTTATCAAGTTTCACCGCTTCGTTGTTATTCACTTTGGTGATAGTAGACTGCTTGTTGAATGGCGATAGTGAGAAGTCCACCTTCTGCAATTCTTTTTCTATATCGCCCTTCAGATTGTTGGAACATTGATAGGTGATATGATATTCGGTGCCAAACACAAAGCCAGCATCGTGCTGGTAGGGTGTGTTCTTTTGTTGCCTAACTATTATCACGGTACCCACAATGAGCAGCACGAGGAAAGGCAATTGCCAAAGTAGTTTCTTATTTTTAGCCATATTGTCAGATGTTGAACATTATATTAAACGTTCCTGTTATAAGGTTGCTGCCCGTTTTGCCATATCCTGGCACATACCAGCAGTTGCCCATTCCGTCTATTTTATGCGACATGCGACGCTTGTATCTTACGCTCCATCCCAAGTGTATAGGACCAGCTATCTTGGCATCAACACCAAACACCGCCTCTATCCAATGGTAACGACCTTTGATGTCCTTGCCTCCGTATGGTGTGACAGTTCCCCATACAGGGTCGGTGACATCAGGATGAGCCACATCAAACTTGAAAGATGTAAAGGCGTAGCGTGCTCCTGCATATACCTTATATATATCGTGCTTGTTTTTCAGCACGTTGAAGTCGATACCTATCTTGCCATAAGGAGCAGAAGTCTTATAGTCTATCTGCGTCACATCATTATGATGGTCGGCTTTACCATAACCAATCTCTACCACAGGAAAGTATTTATCCTTGAGGTTTACTCTCACTCCGGCTTCGTACTGACCATAGTCGCTCACTGCCAACTGTACAGCTCCCACCACATCAGCCATTATCTGTACGCCTTTGAATAGTGGGGTAGTGTCTGGCTGTTCCACAATCATCTTCTTTACTTGCGCAAATGATGATAGCGGAAGCAACAGCATGCATAAAGCTACCAGCAGTTTATTCGCGATAGTAGATGTATATATGTGTCTTTTCAGCATCGTAGCTTACGTTTCTATTGTTTATCTTTACCGAGTCGAGATAGTGGTTGGTGTATCTTACTCCAGTTATGGTGTGGAAGTAGTTTACTCCGCAGTCTACCGACTCAAAGTGTGGCTCGTTGGTCTTTTCCATCCATATGGTGTCGCGCTTTATTGCATCGCCATTAGTTCTAACCAAGCATAGCTCATCAACCGTTTGACCATAGCTTACAGGCAAACTGAAGCTATCGGTATTCTGAAGCAAGTTTAGCAATATGGTGTCGTTGCCATCAGCCCTTTTGGTAGTCACGGTGAGATAATCTTCAAGCTTAGTGACGTCGCCCTTTAGTTTATATTTGGCATACACCACATTGTTGAGCGGACAATCTATCGATGAGCATGCAGCCAGAGCCATGACCAAACAAACTGTATACAGTAGTTTCTTCATTCTCGTTGTTTACTTTACTATTTTCTCAATCTGATAGTCGTTGCGGTTTTGCGAAGAGCGACTTATCAAATCGCCAAGGAATCCCGAGAGGAATAGCTGGGTGCCGATGAGCATTGTTGTCAAGGCAATATAGAACCATGGCGAGTCGGTGATGAGGCGCTGAGGTATGCCATTGATAAGGGCATACATCTTGTCGGCACCAATGAATATCACCGAGAGGAAACCGATGAAGAACATTATAGAGCCAAGGAAACCAAACACGTGCATAGGTTTCTTGCCAAATGTGCTCAAGAACCAAAGGGTGAGCAAATCGAGGTAACCATTGACAAAGCGGTTTAAGCCCATAAACTTAGACTGACCATATTTGCGAGCCTGATGCTGTACCACTTTTTCTCCAATCTTCTCGAAACCTGCATTCTTTGCAAGATAAGGAATGTAGCGGTGCATCTCGCCATAAACCTCAATATTCTTAACAACCTCGCTGCGATAAGCTTTTAGTCCGCAGTTGAAGTCGTGAAGATTCTTAATGCCACTAATCTTTCTTGCTGTAGCATTAAAGAGCTTTGTTGGTATGGTCTTAGAGATAGGGTCGTAGCGCTTCTGCTTGTAGCCAGACACGAGGTCGTAGCCATCTTCCTTTATCATGCGATATAGTTCTGGTATCTCGTCAGGAGAGTCCTGAAGGTCGGCGTCCATTGTTATCACCACTTCGCCTTGAGCCTCTTTGAAGCCACAGTATAGAGCAGGACTCTTACCATAGTTGCGACGGAACTTGATGCCCTTAACATGTTCCGACTTGTTGTGCAAGTCTTCAATAATCTGCCATGACGAGTCGGTAGAACCGTCGTTGACAAATATTACTTCGAATGTATAGTCGTGAGCCTTCATGACTCTTTCTATCCAGGCATACAATTCTGGTATTGATTCTTCCTCGTTGTATAGAGGAACTATAACGGAGATATCCATTTTCTTATATGTTTCTTTATTGTTTGTTTCTAATTATGTTATTTTATAGGGGCTGCGCTTCTTTTGAAGATTAGAGCCAAAGGAAGACTGAGCAACAATCCGATAAAGAGATTTTGCATCATGAAGATTATCGATAGGTCGATAGGTCTTAGAGATGCCATCATGCTTGCAGCCGAATTTATCTCGTTTAACGATAAGCCTTGCTCCTGGTATACTGGTGTTAGAACCTTTACTGTTTCTGCCAACATATTCTTTATGCTATCGCCGTCGATGAATTTTATATATGCATACTGGCAGAGCGCAAACACCAACGAGGCGTAGAAGAAGGTATAACACGAATAGGCAAAACCGCGACGAAACGAGATTTTACCATCAAGGGCATAGTTGCGAAAAGCGCAAAGACGCCAGCCAACTATAAAAGGCGTGGATAGTGCCAACAAGTTTCCGTACGAATACTGTGGGGTATAGATCATAAGGATAAAACTTGCTATCCATGTCAGAGCCAATATGACGCCATCTTGGCGTGCAAAGGCTTTCAACTGAACTAAAGCTGTAACGTTAATCATATATGTGTGCAAAATTACGCATTTTCTATTTAATATAAGGTATAAGTATCTAAAAATTTGATTTTTTTGTTATATACTGACCATTGTTAATAGATAGTTGGTGGTTTCATATTGTTGGTTTGTAACATGTAAAGTAGTGAAAAGATGTTAACGAAGAGAATTTTCTTTTCAAAATATTCGTTTGTTTGAAACGAAATGTATACCTTTGCACCCGCTTAAAAGACATGGGTAAGTCTCATACGACCAGCTCCTTGAAAATCCCCCAGGATGGGAACATAGCAAGGGTATCAGGTCGTAGCGGTGCGATATGAATCGCTTGCCCACCCGCCTCTTTAGCTCAGTTGGCCAGAGCACGTGATTTGTAATCTCGGGGTCGTTGGTTCGAATCCGACAAGAGGCTCAAACAGAAGGATGCATAATTGATATGCATCCTTTTTTTGTGCATATATTTCTGTTAAGTAAAGATTTACAGAAAAGGCATAGTTCAATATCTCTTTGCAATATTGAACTATGCCTTTTAAGTTGATATATATGTTTTTTTATAAATCCACAACAGTTATTCCGGCGCCACCAAACTGCACATGCTCATCAGCATAGTGGATAACGTTTGGTACAGAACCTAAATACTGGCGAATTAGCTGGCGCAATATGCCATTGCCCTTGCCATGCAAGATGCGCACACGTTGCATACCAACGAGGATGGCATCATCGATGAAATACTGTACGGCAGTGAGTGCTTCGTCGCCACGCATACCACGAACATCCAAATCTTGCTTGAATGATGACTTATGGCTATCGATAGTTGCTCTCGTGGTTTTGCTCACAGAGTAAGCCTGGAGCTTGGTAGCCAAATCTTCCTCTTTAGCTTTTGCCTCAGTATACTCAAGTCTGTCTGCTTTCACCTTTGTGCGCATGTCGCCGAATATCACGGTTATCATATTTCCGTCTACGGCTTCTATCTTTCCGATAGTCTTCATGCCTTTCATTTTAACGGTATCGCCAACTTCAAGCTTAGCCTTGCCTGCTTTCTTCTCTTCCTTTAGAGCTGCCTGCATCAGACTTTCTGCAGCTTTCTTCTGCTTCTCCTCCTTTTCGCTCTTAAACTTGGCATGACGTTCTTTGCGCTGCTTTATCTGTTCCATCTTGCGGGCTATCTTTTCGTCCATAGCCTTGGTGTCGATATCTGCAACCACACTCTTGAATTCGTTGAGCTCTTCGCGTATGCGCTTTGTCTCCTCCTTCTCAGCCTGTTGCTCCTTTATCTCCTTGATGGCATTTTCTATACGCTTGTTGCTCTCTTTAAGCAATTCCTGAGCCTCACCTTTGGCTTTAGTAAGAATCTCCTTACGTTTCTTCTCCAGTTCTGCAACATCGCTTTCGTATTTTGCAATCTGTCGCTCCAAGTCTTTCTCCCTTTGGTGAACAGTCTGTCGCTTAGCTTCCCAATAACGTTTATCGCGCACGATATCTTGCAGATATTTGTCGCTCTGTATGTAGTCGCTACCCACAATCTCGGAAGCCTTTTGTATCACCTCCTCAGGAAGTCCTGTCTTTCGAGCTATTTCTATAGCAAACGAGCTTCCAGGTCTGCCTATGGCAAGCTGGAATAAAGCCCGCATCTCATGACGGTCGTAGAGCATAGCACCATTGGCAACACCCTCGTGGGAGTCTGCAAAATGCTTTAGATTTTGGTAGTGGGTGGTGATGATTCCCCATGCTCCTTTGTTGCAGAATTGTTCCAATACCGCCTCGGCAATAGCACCGCCAATTTGTGGTTCGGTACCTGTACCAAACTCATCTATCAAGATGATAGTCTTGTTGTTAGCCTGACGCATCATATTCTTCATATTCAGCAGATGGCTCGAATATGTGGAAAGGTCGTTCTCCAAGCTTTGTTCGTCACCGATATCTATCATCACATTATCGAAGATGCCAACGGTAGACCTGTCGCCAACAGGTATGCTTAGTCCACATTGCACCATATATTGCAACAAACCTACAGTCTTGAGACACACTGACTTACCTCCAGCATTGGGACCAGAGATTATCAGAATATGTTTATCCTTGTTGAGGATGATGTCGAGAGGCACCACCTTCTTTCCTTGTTTCTCAAGCGATAGTTGTAGCAAAGGGTGTCGCGATTGTATCCAGTCAACATGTGGCTTGTCTGTGATTTCTGGCTCAATAGCTTTCGTTAGTTTTGCCAACTCTGCCTTAGCACGGATAAAATCTATTGTTGCAAGGAAGGAGTATGACTCCAAAATGTCGCGAGAGTGGGGGCGCACCTTATTAGTAAAGGTGGTGAGGATGCGTATTATCTCATGGCGCTCTTCGCTCTCAAGTTCGCGGATTCTGTTATTTGCCTCTACAACCTCAGAAGGCTCTATGAAGACAGTTTTACCAGTAGCACTCTCATCATGAACGATACCGCTAATCTTGCGTTTCATGCCAGGCATCACAGGAAACACCAATCTGCCATCACGCAATGTCGGTGTCACATCCTTGTCAACCAAACCTTCGCTTTGAGCTGAGCGCAATATGCTATATAGAGTTTTAGATACTGAACTCTCGGCACGTGCAAGTTCCCTGCGGATGTTTAGAAGTTCTGGTGATGCATTGTCGCGTATATGACCAAACTTGTCCAATATCTGGTCGATGCCCTGAACAAGTTGCGGATAAGTAGCAACATCCTGTGTTAGTCGGTATAATGCAGGATATAGCGGAGCTGGATCAACATCTTCGCCTTTGTCTTCAGCTCTATTTAGATAGCGTACTATATCGTTGATCGTTTGGAGCGAACGACGAAGGTCGAACAACTCGCTTTCTTCCAAATGGGTGTTTTCAAGTCTTATTCTCTTTATCGCATCTCTGACATCGAAGAAATATTGCAATGGAAAGTCGTCGGCACCATCTTGAATGCGCCTAAACTCTCGAGTTTGCTCAATCCATTCCTTTATCTCGTCGGCATCGGACGAAAAAGCCATATCATCGACTTTTCCTTTGCCAAGGGTAGACAAGCAACGCTGCTTGAGCAAATCTCTTATCTCGTCAAATCCTATCTTTGTCTCAAAATTCTGTGGGTATATCATTGTTGTATGCTATTTGGGTTGCAAAATTACACAAAAAAACTCTAATGGCATAAATGGATACAATAAAAAGGTGGCGATAGCGTTTATCTAAGTATGCAAATAGGATATATTCATAGTATTGAGACCTTTGGGTCTGTAGATGGACCTGGTGTAAGGTTCATAGTGTTCATGCAGGGATGTCCGATGAGATGTCTGTATTGTCATAACCCAGACTCGTGGAAGACGAGAGTGGGCGAACAAATGACAACCGACGAACTGCTTGAAAAGGCTTTGCGCTATCGCACTTATTGGGGCGATAAAGGTGGAATCACCGTGAGCGGTGGTGAGGCTTTGATGCAGATGGAGTTTGTTACAGAACTTTTCGAGAAGGCACATGCTATGGGCATAAATACCTGTCTCGATACCTCAGCTCAACCTTTCACTCGCAAGTCGCCATGGTTTGATAATTTCCAAAAGCTGATGGCTGTCACCGATACCATTCTCCTTGATATCAAGCATATAGACAATGAGGAGCATCGCAAGCTCACACGCTTTAGCAACGAGAATATCCTCGACTGCGCACGCTATCTTTCCGAGATAGCAAAGCCTGTGTGGATACGCCATGTGCTGGTGCCAGGTATTACCGATAATGATGCATATCTGCATCGTCTGCACGACTTCCTGTCTACATTAAAAAATATCGAGCGTATAGATGTTTTACCATACCATACGCTCGGAACATTTAAATACGAAAAACTTGGCATTGAATATCCGCTTGCCAATGTGCCTACGCCAACAAAGGAGCGTGTGGACAATGCAAGGAAGATATTAAATGCTAAATAGATGATGAAATGGGAGTGATTAGTCAATCACTTCCATTTTCATTTCTATATCTTCTATAGGACGGTCGCCTCTGCCTGTAGCAGCCTGCTGTATCTGGTCAACGATGTCAAGACCTTCTTCCACTTCGCCAAATACAGTGTACTGACCATCGAGATGTGGTGTGCCACCAATGGTGGTGTATATCTCTTGCTGTTCTGCAGTCATACCTGCACCATTTGCTTTCACCTGCTGCTGAGCCTCATTGGCAAGCTTGTCTTGCAATTCTTGCAATCCTTCACGGTTGCGGTCGCGACGTAGCTGCATAATCTCTTCGCGATGCTGCATGGCAAGAGCGTTGAAGGCTTGTTGCATCTGCTGCATCTCCATTTGCTTAGCAAACTGCTTTATCTGACCTTGGTTGTATACCTGACCCCAAACGATATAGAATTGTGAACCGCTACTGCGACGTTCTGGGTTAACCTCGTCGCCTTGTCGTGCTGCAGCCAAAGCTCCACGCTTGTGGAACAAAGTAGGCTTGATTTCTGCCTCGATTGTATAGTCAGGACCACCAATGCCAAGTTGTTTGCCTGCAGGTGCTCCCTTAGAATCAGGGTCGCCACCTTGTATCATGAAGTCTTTGATAACACGATGGAAGAGTGTGCCATCATAGTAGCCTTCGCGAGCAAGCTTAACGAAGTTGTCGCGATGTAGAGGCGTCTCGTCGTAGAGGCGAACGGTAATGTCGCCTAATGATGTCTTGATTATTACTTTCATCTTTTTATTTTATTATTGTTTTCTTTTTTCTTTTACTATTTCCACCACTTTTAATACATTGTCTGCCACCTTGAAGTGTATGTCGTAATTGCTAAATGGCATACCATACACCTTGTCTGGTGAAGAATGATAGTGTGGACGAGGGTCTAAGGCAAGGGTCTTGCGCAATGCTTCTATCTCACTAATTGAAAACATCTTGGCATAGTTATCAGGTATTTCAACCTCTAAACGCTTGATAGGATTGCTATCAACAAAACCAGATCGTGCACCAACGTGGCAATCGGCATAGGTGACATATGGCTTGATGTCGAATATTGGTGTGCCATCCATCAAGTCGCCACCTCTTACGTGGATAACAGGACCTTGCGGAGTGTCGTATTCCACACGGTCTATCTTTACCGACGACAATCCTATATTGTTTGGACGAAAAGGTGAACGAGTGGCAAACACTCCCATCCTTGTGTTGCCACCGAGCAATGGTGGGCGAACCATAAGACTGTTTGCCTTGTGCTTGTTGGCAGAAAATTCCCAGATAAGCCATAGATAGTCGAATTCCTCCATGCCACGCAGAGCGTCAGGATTACGGTATTCGGGCGTAAAAACAATCTTTCCGCACAGTTCTTCCACAAGTCCGCTCTGTTTTGGTATACCAAACTTCGAGGTGAAGGGAGAGTGGAAATGTGCTATTGGATGTATTTCCATATATATAATATGTGATGGCTCTTGTTTATAGTTCAGAGATATAGTCGTATAGCTTCTGCAGATATGCTTTGCCTTTCTCGAAGTTTGCATTCTTTGTCTTACCTGTGTTTACCACCGTTTTCTGCAATTTGTTGTCATGAACGATGGCATTGTCGTCGCTTACCACGCCAAACAAATCGTTATTGGTGAAGAAGGCAAAGTGTGGGGTAGTAGGGCAGAGAATATCCTTGCTGAATATAAATTCAGAGTGGTCAATACCCAACTGACCTAAAAGCGTGGCTGCAATATCCTGCTGCGAACCTATTGTTGCTATTTTTTCAGGAGCTGCTATTGCTCCGCCAGTCCATATCAATGGAATATGATAGCGGTTGGTATGGTCGTTGTTTATATTCTTTGGCCAACAGCCCAGGTGGTCTGGAACTATTATCACCAAACTGTTTTCCCATCTGTCTGATGCTTTTAGCTTCTTTATGAAGTCGCCTACGCAACTGTCGGTATAAGCAAAAGCATTCAAGCTCTCGTCTGCCAGTTTATGGTATGGCACGTCGAATGGCTCATGCGAACTTGATGTCTGCAACACCCTAAACATTGGCTTTTTGTTCTGTCCCTGGTTTAAGTCTGTAAGCAATCTCGCAAACACCTTATCGTCAGGAACTCCCCATTTACTCATTCTCTCTTTTACAGGGAAGTCTACATCCGAAACAATATCTTCGAAACCTTGCCCTACCAAATATGAGCGCATATTAGTGAAGTCGGCATCTCCACCATAATAATATTTTAGGTCATATCCATTTTTCTTAAGCTGTGCTGCTATAGATGGTAGTTTAGCCGTCTTCTTAGGATATTTCATGATACTCATCGTTGGTTGCGCAGGAAAACCTCCAAGCACAGCCACCAGACCGCGGTCTGTTCTGAACGAGTTAGCATAGAAATTCTCGAAGAATAATCCTTCTGCAGCTATCTCTTTTAGATTAGGTACAGCCTGCGTCTTCCATAGTTCCATCGAGAAACTCTCTAATACAAATAGATAAATATCAGGGCGTTTGCTCTTTAGCTTTATGATATTTCCTTCTGATGAAGTATTGCTCATCTTTGCAAATATCTCGTTAGCCTTTTTGTCGTCCATAAAGCGATATTGACTTGCAAAATCCTCTTGGTGCGACATAGATTCTATAAAGCTAAACAGCGGGTTTACAGCTGCATGGTTCAATATAGCTTTCTCTGAGAAATATGCTTTGCCGGTGTTAGTGGTAGAAACCGTAAAACCTCCACGAATAGGGATAAACAGCAAGCCTGATAGTACGAGTAATACAACGGAAGTAACAATGCGGTTGCCTCCAGGGTGATTATCGCTAAATCCGCTAAATGGTGCCTTTACTATTACTTTTATTAATATCCAAGATATCAAAGCCGTTATCGCCCCTATTCCCACAATACCGCCAATAGCCATAGGTATAGTCATACTTGCCATAGCATCCTTAGGCGATGAAAGGAAATAAAAAACAGGTGTTGCATCCAATGGGAATCCCCAATATTCGTATAATCCTATGTTTATGCAGAAGCTTACTGCCACTATCAGTGCAGCTATAACGATATATACATTCATTATAGCCTTAACAATATTTTCCCTTATCCACACGCTTGCTATCAGTAGCAGAGCAGGCAAACAAGTGAGATAGCCTGCCAACGATATATCAAGCGGCAGTCCATGGTATATAACTTCTATATATTGCATAATACCACAGTCAGAAGGCAACTTACCATTATAAGCAAGCATAAACAATGGCTTCTGCAATATAAAAACTGCTATCCATGCAACAAATGTTATTATAAATGTCGATATTCTTTTACCCATTTTGTGTGTTGGTGATTCCTTTTTTGTATGCAAATATATACTTTTTCTCTGATATTATCTAAGAATTCAAGGTTAAATAAAGAAAACTGCCAAATTTTGTTTTTCTCTTCGCAGCCAAAATGTTATTTTATGATACCTATATTTTATCCCTGAGATTTTTCCTTTGATCCACAATGCAGACTTCTGAATTATTGAATTATCAAGGACCATAGAATAAAATGATATAAAAAATAAAGTCCCGTAAATCTTGCGATTTACAGGACTCTGTGCGGAGAGAGGAATTTTATACCACTCTACCAACTACTGTAACTTGTTGATAATCAAGAGCCGCCATAGTGAAGTCTTCGCCATTGACATTCTTGACAATTTGGGTAGCATACATCTTTGAGATGCCCCAACTATTGATAACGTCTATCGGGGTTGTGTGAAGCAATTTGGAGAAGATGGTGTTCACAACGCTTCTTACATGTTCTCTGTCTAATGTTTTCATTCGTATAATTTTTAAGTGGATATTCTTATATTAAGCCAAGTTCTGCCAACTTGTAAAGATAGACATCCTTACTATTCACCTCCATCATCTGAAGGG
>ERZ1032113.228-NODE-228-length-18279-cov-9.948036_pt1 | contig 18279 bp, 10 predicted proteins | sample MGYA00518164_ERZ1032113 | MGnify/ENA primary metagenome ERZ1032113 (study PRJEB33719, sample SAMN04261305) | wastewater metagenome | biome: rural village; feature: human; material: feces | host: Homo sapiens | place: El Salvador | collected 2014-01-14 ... | reverse complement strand
GGTTAGTAGTAATAGATTTAGGTTTTTAGTTATTAGGTAAAGATTGTTTTAATAGGTATTGAGTGAAGGACGACCTCGTGAGAAGTTTCCAACACGCTTTTTTAAGGAAAAGAAAGATTAACATTCAGGTAACACGTATTTATCGGGGGAACTTTTCCCCCACGAAATGCAGAAGTGCACGGCATACAGATTTTTTTCTGTTAGCTGTGCACTTCTGTGTTATATGGGTTTGGAAAAGCTCCGACGAAGATTCAGAATGGCTAATAACGATTTTGTTGTCAAGATTGTCATTTGTCATTATGTCATTTTCAAAATCTTAATCCTCATAAATAAAAACAAAAGCAAGGTTCCTTGGATGGAGCCTTGCTTTTGTTTTATCATGCATAGAGCAAGAAGATGCTTGCTCTATAGTCGTTTAGACGTTTTAGCGCTCTATATGCGCTGCGCCATTGGACTTAAAAATTGTATACTGCGAAAGTCTGGGCAGGAACCTTGATGGTAAGGGTAGAGCCTGCTGTGGCTGGGATGTCGGCAGTATGAGGAACAACATTGAATTTGTTTTCGATGCTGTTGGTAGCCTTAGGGTCGTCGGAATGGAGGGTGGTTACCTTGCCTGCAGGGAGCTTCTTCAAGCCCTTGAAGTTGAGAGTTACGTCCTGCTCCTTGTCGCCAGCATTGGCAATCTTAACGATGTATTGTTTCTTGTGCTTATCGTAAACGGCGCTTGCATAGAGTGAGCCTTCGCCCTTTACTGCATTGCCATTCTCGGTGAGCTTAAGCATGTTGGTGCCGCGGTTGGTGCCATAGAGCATTTGCACATACCAGTTTACTGAGCGTACAGACTCGAGGTTGTTGAACCAGATGAGGTCTGGACGCCATTGCCAACCTTCGACATGAGCGAAGAGAGGAGCGTAGGTGGCTTGGTAGACAACATCGGCATTGCGCTCAAGACCTGTCATAAAGGCTGCCTCGGAAAGAGCTGCAGCAAAGTTGTTCATGGCAACGGTAGGAGCTTTTACTCCAGGCATGTGGCTTGCATATTCGCCTGCAAAGACCTTAGGACCTGTGCGAGGATAGTTGTCGTAGCGACCAGCATTCTTGAGGAACCAGTCGGGAGCCATATAGTAGTGCTCATCTACGATGTCGACACCGAGCTTGCGCATTTCTGCCCAACCATAGTCGAACTTGTCGCCACTGGCTGAAGGACCGCTCGAACCACATATCTTTATATTAGGATATTTAGCTCTGATTTGCTTGATGAACTTAGCGAGGCGCACAGGATAGACTTCGCCCCATTGTTCGTTTCCGATACCAATCTGCTTGAGGTTGAATGGTGCAGGATGACCCATGTCGGCACGAAGCTTACCCCACTTGGTGGTGACACTACCGTTAGCAAACTCGATGAGGTCGAGAGCATCGTCGATATACGACTGGAGGTCGTCTATAGCTACATGTGCATTCTTATCATCGTCGCGGTTCTGATACTGGCAAGCCAAGCCTACAGACAAAATAGGCAATGGTTCGGCACCAATCTTCTCAGAAAGAAGGAAGTACTCATAGAATCCAAGGCCGTAGGTCTGATAGTAGTTAGGATACAGACGATGAGCGAAGGTATTGTTCCAACGATTCTCGTTGAGCGGACGGTTTTCAGGTGCGCCAACAGAGTTTTTCCATTGATAGCGAGTTTGGAGGTCGGTGCCCTCGACGATACAACCGCCAGGGAAGCGGAAGATACCTGGGTGAAGGTCTTCGAGGTCTTTTACCAAGTCGGCACGCAAGCCATTCCAGTTGTCGGCAGGGAACATAGAAACATGGTCGAGGTCTACGCTCTCATTGCCTTCGAGGAAGATGCGCATATAGCCCTTCTGTAGGGTTTGCTTAGATGTGAGCTCTACGCTATACTTCTTCCACTGGTTGTTGGTGATGGTGATAGACTTGCGCTCCATAGGATTGTTGTTTTCATCCACTAGCTCAACTCTAATCTTAGCCTGCTTGCCATTGAGGAGATGCAGACGACCATAGACGCTGAAATTATATTTCATGCCCTTTTTCAATCCCATGCCGAAGAAGCCACGGTTTTCGAGTCCGGTAGATTTTTCGCGATGACCAGATGGTTCGAGAACAACATAGTTAGGGTTACGGTCGAAAGCAGGCTTTAGGCTGCTTACAGAAACATTGCCCCACACGTTCCAGCCCATGAGGCGGTTAGGGAATTCGAAAGAGCGGTTTTCTACCATCTCTGCATAAAGTCCGCCATCGGCTCCGAAGTTGATGTCTTCGAAGAATATGCCATACATGGTAGACTGTACAGGCGCTCCTGGCTTGGTGGTGATGTCGAATTGGCGCTGTGCCGCTGCTGGCGATGCCAGCAGGGCAGAGAGTGCCACCGACGATAGAATACGGTTTAACTTCATTTGTTATTGTTTGTTTTAGTTTATAGGTGAAATTACGAATGTAAACGTCTTATCGCCATAAGCAATACGATGCTGTGGCAATGGCCATGAGCCCCAACTATTTTCGCCACCAATACCGAACTGCTCCTTGTCTATGCAAAGCTCTGTATACTTAGACTGTGGCACCTGATAGCTATGGCGCTGATCTTTTTCTGCACCATCATCAAGGTCGTTGATGCTATAGTGGAGTGCACTTGCATCGAAAACATTGTCGGAAGTGATACGGAATCCCTTACCTGCCTTGTCTGTCTGCTCCCACCAGCGGAGGTCGCTCTTGGTGCCAGTCTCTTGTGGACGGATGTAAGGGAAGAACTGCTCGTCGGCAGTCTGAGTATAGATGCCTATGTTCTGTGAACCCTTGCGGTCGATATAGTTTTCAATTGGTCCACGACCGTAGAAATGGCTCTTATCCATGGTGTAAGGCAACTGCATGAGCATACCGAAGCGGAACATGCTTGAAACCTTAGCATCCTTGGTGGTATTCATAGTCTGCTGCACACGCATTGTTCCATCAGGAGCGATGGTGTAGACGATGTCGAGAGTTGCTTTTACGTCAGGCATGTCATAGCTTGTTGTAACAACAACAGTGTATGTCTTACCGGTCTTAACCTTAAGGGCATTGATATCCTTGAGGTTGAGGGCAGGATTGCGCCAAGCCTTGAACTTTTTTTGGAGCTGTGCACCCATATCATTGTCGGTTACGGCACGCCAGAAGTTTGGCTTCAATGTGCCACCTTCGCCAAGAAGGTCTACGCCATTAACCTTGTATTCCTTCAATAAGCCTGAAGCCTTGTCGAAAGCTATTTGAGCAACGTCGCTTGTTACCTTGATATCTGTCTCTTTCTTCTTGTCTACCACCTTGATTTTGCCTGGAGCATTGACAGCAGCGATATTGTTAGTAATCTCGCGGATAGGCAACTGGCGATAAGCAACTAGCTGACCAGCCTCCATAAGAGGTTCAGCCTTTTTGAGTCGGAACTCTATGTTGAGAAGGATTTCGCCCTCGGCTGGAACTGTGTAAGGCAAAGTGAGCTCTACCTTCTGATGAGGAGCAACGTTGAGCTTGTCGATGGTGCCATTCTGAACAGGTTTGCCATTCTGGAGGAGTGTCCACGAGAGCTGATAGTTGGCAAGGTCGCGGAAGAAGTTTTCGTTGTAGACGCTAATCTTACCAGCATTTACATCTACAGCCTCAGCCCAGATGTTCTGGTATACGTAAGCAACCTCGTAGGCATGAGGGTTGAGCTGACGGTCTGGACCGATGATGCCATTGCAGTTAAAGTTGTTGTCGGAAGGGTCGTAGGTGTTGTAATCACCACCATAAGTGTATTGAATCTTAGTGAGCTCAGGGTAAGAGAGATTGTCATGAATAGACATTGGAGCCACAGGGGTGCGATGAAGACCTTGGTCGACGAAGTCCCAGATGTAGCCACCCTGATTGTTAGGATACTTGCGTGTGAGGTCCCAATATTCCATCAAGCCACCACTTGAGTTGCCCATGGTGTGGTTGTATTCGCATTGGATGAGAGGTAGAGTAGCCTTTTTGTCCTTAGAATATTTTTCGCAAGCATTGTGGGAGTAGTACATAGGACAGAAGATGTCGGTAGCATTGCCACCTGTTCTGCTAGCCTGTTCATACTGCACAGGGCGGCTCTTGTCTTGCTCCTTAACCCACTTGTAGGCAGCAACAAAGTTGTCGCCATAAACAGTCTCGTTGCCCAACGACCATACTACAACAGAAGGATGGTTGTATTGCATTTCTACGTTGTGCTTGTTGCGCTCCAAAATCTGCTTAGCAAACTCAGGCTTCTTGGCAGCAGCATCGTCGCCATACTGGAAGCCGTGGCTCTCTTGGTTGGCCTCAGCTGTGACATAAATACCATATTCATCACAAAGGTCGTACCATACTGGGTCGTCAGGATAGTGGCATGTGCGAACGGCATTAATATTCAAGCGCTTCATAATCTTGATATCTTGAATCATGCGCTCGCGCGAAACTAAATAACCTCCGTCTGGGTCCATCTCGTGGCGGTTTGCGCCCTTGATGTAGACAGGCTGACCATTAACGAGGAGCTGTGAGTTCTTTATTTCAACCTTACGGAAGCCCACCTTCTGAGGAATTACCTCAATGATGTTGCCCTTCTGATCTTTCACGGTAGCGATGAGTGTGTAGAGATAAGGGGCTTCGGCGCTCCACTTCTTTACGTTCTTGAGCACGAACTGTGCGGTGCCGTTGGCGCGTTTCTTGAAGTTGGCTTCGCTCTTCACAATCTCAATACCATTATGGTTGAGGAGCTTGTATTCAACTATAGGCTGTCCTTTTACCTCAGCATAAATCTGAACTACACCATCGGTATAGTTGTTTTGAAGGTCGGGAGTTATTTTTATATTAGAAACATGAACCTTAGAGTCGCGAGCATAAAGATAGCTGTCGCGAGCTACGCCCGAAAGGCGCCAGAAGTCTTGGTCTTCGCACCAAGAGCCATCACACCAACGGAATGTTTGGAATGCAATGAGGTTTTCGCCCTTTTTAAGATAAGGAGTAATGTCGAATTCTGCGGCCACCTTAGCATCCTCAGCATAGCCAGCAAACTGACCATTTACGTAGAGATAGATGTTTGAGGTGACGGAACCAAAATGAGCAATGACCTGCTTGCCATCCCAGTTTTCAGGGATGTTGATGATGCGGCGATAGCTGCCTACATTATTGTTCTTGGTAGGAACTGCAGGAGGCTGCTGGTCGAAATGTCCGCGCCAAGCAAAGCCTACATTTACATACTCTGGGTCGCCATAGCCATTCATCTCCCAAATGCCTGGGACGTTCATAGTCTTCCAAGAACTATCGTCTAGATCAGTCTTATAGAAGTCGGTAGGACGCTTGTCGGCATCTTTCACCCAATTAAACTTCCATGCACCATGGAGCGAAAGGAAGTTGGCACTCTTCGCCATGTTGCCAGCCTTGGCAGCAACTTCGTTCTCGTAGGCGAAATAGTTGGTGTGAAGTTTTAAGCGATTTACCTCGTTTACCTGCAGGTCGTGCCATTCGGTGAATGTAGGAACAAGCTGAGCCGAAGTTGCCACTTTCTCTTTGGCAGCAAAGGATGTGAGTGTGCATCCCATCATGGCTGCCATGAGCAAATGTCGTGGGCTTAGCCCAGAGTTAATTTGTTTGTTCATTGTTATTGGTTTTGTTGATAATTGATAGTCTAAAGGGTTATTATACATTAATATATAACAACCTGTTTGCAAAGATAATGCAAACGAGCGCAATGTAAGCTTGCTTACAAATTGCCGAGTGCAGCTTATCTTCTGCAAAGATAAGATAAAATATCAGACTTTAGCTATTTAGCGTGGTAAAAATATTACGGCATAGGGAGTAGACCTTCCCATTTTACATTCCAATCCTTAGGGAAACCAGGGTTCTTGGTGGTTGCACCATCCCATCCGGCACACATCATGGCTACTGCTGTGAGCAATCCACCATTGCCTGGCATGTAGACACGCAGGCGACCATCTTGATAGTTGTGACCATTAACGAGATAGGTGTTGGTACGCTTATTCATGAGCAATGCATCGATGGCACGACTAGGCTGACCAAGGCGAGCACAGGTCATGGCAACCATAGGATAGTCCCATCCCCAGGTCTTGTCCCAGTTCCAGTTGTCCCAAATCCAGTCGAGAGTCTTTGCCATTACGCGCTTATTGATGAGCTTATTGTCGGGCATCATGCCGAGAGCACCAAGAAGAGCTGGATGGTCGGTGGTAAAGCGGATGTCGGTGTAGGTATTCTTGGCAGTTTCGGCAGCAAGATATAGGCTGTCTTCATTGAATGCCAATGGCGAGAGCTTATTGATGATAGAATCCCATTCGCCCTTGTCGTCGATGCCACTGCGCTGACGCCATTTCTCAGCCATTTGCAGAGCTGTGTGCCAATAAGAAAGTTCGAAAGGAGGGTTTATGGTAGAGTCGGCCTTGAGGGTTTCTTGCGCAGGAATACATCCACGCAAGATGTAGCGGTCGCGGATGGAGTCGTATTCTGCAAAGTCGGCCATGAAAAGAGCGGTGGCATTCACGGTGCCTGCATATTTCTTGAGTAGCTCTTCGCGCTCTGCAGAACTCTTGGCAGCACGATAAAGGAGTTCGGCAAGATAAATGAAATGTGGCTGTTGCCAGATAAGATAAGAGCCTACATTAGATGGAGCCTCGATGCCCGAAGGGTCGGTCATCTTCATCCAACGGATGCCATTAAAACCTTGACGCTTAGCGATTTGGCGAGCAAGCTTCTGAGCATAGAGGAACCAGCCGAAGCATTTTTCCATACACTCAGGCTTATTCCACAAACCATAGTGGGCAAGATGCCACCATGTCATTTCGAGATGGAATTTGCCAAACCATGAATTATAGGTGAGTCCAGTTTCTTGAGGAGGAAGAATGCCACACTCTTGTGCGCCCATGAGATATTGGCTAAGGATTACCCTGCGCTCGAGTTCTTTGGCACGAGGGTCTTTCACATCGCCAAAGTCTACGAAGCCACCTTCGTTCCAATAATTGCGCCATCTGCCTGCCGAAGCCATGGCGAAGTCGGCAAACGGACGGTTGCTGAGATAGAAGCCCATAGGAGTGTTGCCATTGAAACCTACGTAGAGGTCGAGGGCTCCCTTCTTGGTAGAGATTACAATGGTGTGGGCACCCTTTTTGCTGATGCGTGCGCCATCACTAAACTCTACATTAATATAATATGTGCAATTATCCAACTTGCGCTTAATAACGGCATGGGTACCTTCTTTTTCGAGAGTTGTGGTGTGGCGGCTGTCTTGATTCCAATCGCAAGCGTCATCGCTATGCTTTCCTGTAGGATAAGGGAATCGCAACACCACCTCGATGGTGCCATCCGACTCGATATGCGAAGCCACAACATCCTTGTCGGGGTCGCAAACGGTTTTAACATGATAGTTTTGTTCGCCATATTTGAATCGGCTCTCCACCTTTCCTGTCCAAAGGTCGAGAGTTTCGTCAATATTGCTCACGAGGTTAGGGTCGGCAAGGTTGAGACCTATATTGCCGAGATGAAGGCGATGAGGATTTTGGCGGAAGTAGTTGGAAGCATCTTGCTGACGACCAGGGGTGCGGAACTGTGCAGCATAATATTCATCGTGACCACGATGGAAGTCGTGGTTGACGAGTGCTTCTTCTATCTTGTAGCCTTTGTCGTTAGGGAACGAATGCCAACCCCAGTCAGACATGGTGCCAAGAGGCACTCCGTTGCGATATTTCTCAGGAAAGGTCTGCAAACCTGTAGCATCAACGGTAAAGGCGAAGCCTCCGTTACCCACGGTCAACGAAGCTAACGAGTCGATACTGGTGATGTGAGGATTGTGGCGAGTGACAACAGCCTTGCGGTCAATCTTGTTGTCGGCATGTGCAGCCAACGTCATAGCGAAAGCTACGAAAAGTAGGACGATTTTTCTCATCAAGATTAGTTTTTAGTCATTATTATAGTTCTGATTTGTACAAGAATAATTGTGTAATGGTACAATATTCGTTAGACATGGTACAAAATTAGCGATTATTTTTGTTAATTCGGTCGCGATATGTGTGTTTTTATCCTTATTGCAATCGTTTTCACAAAAATTGCATATAAAATCACAATTATTACACCTGTTATTATGCCATAACTCATAACTTTGCACATGAAAATTAAATTAAACGTAGTTCTATCAACGATAGGTGGAAATGAAACTAGCTCCTAATCATTAGGTAATTCATTAGGTATTTTTGAGGTAAGGTTGTTATTTATGGATGACAAGGTATAAAAGGTGAGCAAGGATAACTATGTTGAAAAGGTTATAGGGGTAACATAGAAAAGAAAGGTATTAAAAAAAACAAACCGTTTTAATTTAATCCTAAAACTAAACTATTTGTCCAAAGACAGTAAAAGGAGTCAGACTGGTCTGGCTCCTTTTATTTTTTCATTTAGATTATTATTTCTTCATTCCCACACCGAGATAGAAGCCTGGCTCTGGTGGCTGATTGTAGGCCACATTCTCGGTAGCTATGCTCAGACGATAAGGAACATCCTGCATGAGGCAAGTGATGCGATGGTCGGTAGGAATATCTGTGGTGTAGAGCTTAAGCATAGTGCTCTGAGCATCGCGCACCAACACCTCTTCGCGCCAGTCGCCAAGGATGTCGCCACTAAGACAAGGGTTCGACTTGGTGCCATTGTTGAAACTGCCGTCGAAACGCTTAATAACATTCACCCTGCCTGTTTTCCAATCGTATTTCTGAACTGTCTCGTGGTCGAGAAGTTCGCGAAGCAAGTCGCCATCCCACCAGATGCCGAAGTTTGTAGACATTCCTCTGCGCTTATTTTCGTCCATGGTAGGTTCTTCGTATTCTGTAGGTAGGATGAGTTCGCCCTTGACATTTCTTACGCCTCCGCTATTGGCACTCCACATCTCCAAACCTTCGTTGGTAGGATCGATGTCGGCAGCCATACATCTGCCCACATCAAAGTTGCCCGGAATCTGGAATATTACTTTGCCTGTGGCAGCATCGCGGAAGTCGCTACCATCGCGACGATTCTCGTGACAGTCCCACACCTGCAACTTATCGCTATTAGGATAGAAAGCCATCAGGTGCAAGGCGTCGCCATGACCGAAGCCTGTATTGTAGAGCCCACGACCATCATGGTCAATAGCCATAGAACCGTATGTTATTTCGTCGCAGCCATCGCCATCAACATCAGCCACTCTGAGGTTATGGTTGCCTTGACCAGCATAGCTTGCCCACTCAGGATTGTTTGTGTCGAAGACCCAACGGCTGGTGAGATTCTTTCCGTCCCAATCCCAGGCAGCAACAACGGTGCGAGTGTAATATCCACGGCAGAAGAAAGCCGAAGCTTTTTTACCATCGAAATAGCCTACGCCTGCAAGATAACGCTCAGAACGGTTGCCATGATCGTCGCCCCAACTGGTAAGAGGTCCGCGACCAGGAATATAGTCTACAGTCTGCATAGCTTCGCCTGTGAGACCATTGAAGACAGTAAGATATTCAGGACCATCCATGATTCTTCCCAAGCGGTTGCTTTGCTCGTGGCAACGCCAGTCTTTAGAACCATCACCAATAACATTACCCTTTCCATCAATGGTGCCATCGGCAGTCTTCATCATGAGTTCAGCTTTGCCATCACCATCGAAGTCGTAAGCCATAAACTGAGTGTAGTGTGCTCCAGCACGGATATTCTTTCCCATATCGATACGCCACAGACGTGTACCATCGAGCTTCAAGCAGTCGAAATACACGTTGCCCGTGTAGCCTGCATGCGAATTATCATGCGCATTTGAAGGGTCCCACTTCAGAATAATCTCGTATTCCCCATCACCATCTACATCTGCCACCGAGCAGTCGTTGGCGCTATAAGTGCACACTCTGCCATCAGGCATAGTAAGGTCGGCAGGCTTCTGAAGCGGAATAGAGATAAAACCCTCTTGGGCATTAGCCTTAAGACAGAACGAGCCATTGCAGCTGCCACCTCGAACCTCGTAGGTAGCATCACCACTAACAGGCTGCTCATCAACGAAGAAGGTTCCGCCTTTCTTCAGCGCTTTGCTGTTTAGTTTCTTACCATGACGGTACACATCGAATGCAGCATTCTTGCCATCTTCCGACAGCAATCGCCACGACACAGCCACCTTGCCTTTGCTCTTGGTGGCTACAACACCCCTGTTCAGCTTTTCCATCATGATATTCTTCATATCATAACGTGGTTGGGCAAAGCCCGCCGAACATACTGCAAGTAAGCAGATTGTAGAAAGTAGTTTCATAATGAAATAGTTATATTGCTTTAGTGAACTTAGTCTTTTTTATAAATCTGATTAGTTATTGATATTTCGCAAATTGAATATTGCTAATACAAATGTAGATCTTAAGATTTTATGTTGCAAAGATAATCCTTTTATGTCTTATAGGCAAATGGTTAGTGAAGAAAATAGCAGAAAAGGTATTTTTGATACAGTATATGAAAATCAACATCCTGTGATTTTATATTTGTTGTTGCTACATCCTTATTATTCTATTTTTGTACATTTAGACATAAAATCATGCGGTAAACTTACAATATTTTCTCTAAATAGCCAAGAAAACACCCTTTTTCTTTGTCATATCTTCAAATTATAGTAATTTTGCAACCACAAACTTAAAATAAATACCAATTAGAAGGAATAATGGCGAATTTAAGATTCGAAGTTGTAGCCGAGGCTTTCAAGAAAAGACCCGTCGACGTTCTCGCACCATTGGAGCGACCATCACAGTATTATGGTAAATATGTCTTCAACCGGGCCAAGATGTACAAATACCTGCCTGCCGATGTTTATGCAAAACTCATCGACGTTATGGATAATGGTATTCGTCTTGACCGTTCTATTGCTGACGCAGTAGCACGTGGCATGAGACAATGGGCAGAAGAGAATGGAGTTACACACTACACTCACTGGTTCCAACCTCTGAACGAGGGTACTGCCGAAAAGCACGATGCTTTCATTGAGCACGATGGCAAGGGTGGAATGATAGAGGAATTCTCTGGAAAACTACTCATGCAGCAGGAACCTGATGCTTCAAGTTTCCCTTCGGGCGGTATCCGCAACACCTTCGAGGCTCGTGGATATTCGGCTTGGGACCCTACATCGCCTGTCTTCATCATCGACGACACTCTTTGTATCCCGACCATCTTTATCTCGTATACTGGCGAGGCTCTTGACTACAAGGCTCCGCTGCTTCGTTCGCTTCATGCTGTGAACGTGGCTGCCACTGAGGTGTGCCACTATTTCTATCCTGACGTTAAGAAGGTGCAGACAAACCTGGGATGGGAACAGGAATACTTCCTCGTTGACGAAAGCTTGTATTCAGCTCGTCCTGACCTTATGCTTACTGGTCGCACTCTTATGGGTCACGACTCAGCAAAGAATCAGCAGATGGACGACCACTACTTCGGAACTATCCCTGAGCGTGTGCAGGCTTTCATGAAAGACCTTGAGATACAGGCTCTTGAACTTGGTATTCCTTGCAAAACTCGCCACAACGAGGTTGCACCAAACCAGTTTGAGCTTGCTCCTATTTATGAGGAGTGCAACTTGGCAGTAGACCACAACATGCTCTTGATGAGCCTTATGCGCAAGGTTGCTCATAAGCATGGCTTCCGCATGTTGCTCCACGAAAAGCCTTTCGCAGGCATCAATGGTTCGGGTAAGCACAACAACTGGAGCTTGGTTACAGATACTGGCGTATTGCTGCATGCTGCAGGCAAGAATGGCGAAGACAACCTTCGCTTCGTAGTATTCATCGTAGAAACCCTTATGGCTGTTTATCGCCACAACGGATTGCTCAAAGCGTCTGTGATGAGTGCCACAAACGACCATCGTCTTGGTGCCAACGAGGCTCCTCCTGCTATTATTTCAAGCTTCCTCGGTAAGCAGCTCAGCGACTTGCTCGACCATATCGAGAAGGCTGACAAAGACGAGCTCTTCAATCTTGCTGGCAAGCAGGGTATGAAGCTCGATATTCCAGAGATTCCTGAATTGCTCATCGATAATACCGACCGCAACCGCACATCGCCTTTCGCATTTACCGGTAACAGATTCGAATTCCGTGCCGTAGGTTCTGAGGCAAACTGTGCCAGCGCTATGATAGTGCTCAATACCGCTATGGCAGAGGCTCTCAACAACTTCAAGAGTCGCGTAGACGCTCTCATAGCTAAGGGCGAAGACCAGACAAGCGCCATCATCGATATTGTTCGCGAAGACATCCTCACTTGCAAAGCTATCCGCTTCGATGGTAATGGATATAGCGATGAATGGAAAGAAGAAGCTAAGAAGCGCGGTCTCGACTGCGAGGCTTGCTGCCCTAAGTGCTTCGACCGCTATCTCGACAAAGAGAGCATCGCTATGTTTGAGTCGATGAACGTGATGAAGGAAAACGAGCTCAAAGCACGCAACGAGGTGAAATGGGAAACATACACCAAGAAGGTGCAGATAGAAGCTCGCGTTATGGGCGACCTCTCGATGAACCATATCATCCCTGTTGCCACCCATTATCAGAGCCGCTTGGCTAAGAATGTGGAAGGCATGATGAATGTGTTTGGTACAGAAGAGGGAAAGAGCCTCACAGCCCGCAACGTGAAGATTATCAAGGAGATTGCAGAGCGCACTCAGAGCATCGAAACTCTTGTAGAAGAGTTGGTAGAGGCAAGAAAGAAGGCCAACGTAATAGAGAGCGAACGCGAAAAAGCTATTGCTTACCACGACACCGTGGTGCCAAAGATGGAGGCCATTCGCTACCAGATAGATAAGCTCGAGCTTATCGTTGCCGATGAGCTTTGGACATTGCCTAAATATCGTGAACTATTGTTCATTAGATAATATTACATAAAGGATAATATACTCTTAGGAGTATAGATATAGAATTAAACCAGCCTTCATGGCTGGTTTTTTTATCACTATCCATGAAAGAATGCGAAGAAAATACTATCTTTGCAAAAAACAAAACAACAAAACAGATAATAAATGGCTAATAAGAAAGAATATGCTCTTGCCAACAAGCAATGGCTCGAGGAAAAAGCTAAGGAAGAGGGCGTGAAGGCTCTTCCTCGTGGTATTTATTATAAGGTGGTGGCTGAAGGTAAAGCCGACGGCAAACACCCTACCCGACGCAGCATCGTTACTGCACACTATACAGGATGGACCATTAATGGCAAGAAATTCGACTCTTCGCGCGGCGGCACTCCTGTTGCCTTCCGTCTGTCTGACTTGATAGAGGGATGGATAATAGCTATGCAGCAGATGTGTGTAGGCGACAAGTGGGAAGTTTATATTCCAGCAGAAGTGGGATACGGCAAATTCTCACAGCCAGGCATTCCTGGCGGTTCTACATTGATATTCGAAATAGAATTGCTGGGAATAGCATAAGCTTGCGACCATAAAAGGTAAACTTCCATAATATCCTTAAACATAAAATAAACTTTCATCATAATAGAAAAAATGAAAAAACTATTTTTTATCATCCCTGCTCTCATGCTGGCGCTTACTGCAACGGCTCAGCAAGCACGCAAAGATTTCAAACGCGACATCACTCTGTCTGCAAGCAACTATGTAGCCTACCCTGGACCACAGAAGGCACTCACTCCTGCACCTAAGGGCTATACACCTTATTATATTAGTCACTACGGACGCCACGGCTCACGCTATCTTATTGGCACTAACGACTACGAGCGTCCTTACGACATGCTTCTGAAAGCTCAAAAACTAGGCATGCTGACAGCAAAGGGCGAGGAGACTCTCTCTAAGATAAAGACTATAAAGGACGAGGCTTGTAAGCGCGATGGAGAACTGACTCTTCGTGGCGCTGAGCAACATCGTGGTATTGCCAAGCGAATGTACGAGCGTTTCCCTGAAGTTTTCAAGGGTGATGTTAGAGTGGATGCTAAGTCTACCATCGTGATTCGTTGTATACTCTCTATGGAAAATGCGCTTCAGCAGCTCAAAGCCATGAACCCTAAGCTCGACATTCGTCACGATGCCAGCGAGCACGATATGTGGTACATGAACTTCGACGACAAAAAACTTTTCTCGAAGCGAATGCCTAAGGAGGCTAAAGAGGCTTACGACGCCTTCTCTAAAAAGCATGAAAACTATGAGAAAACTATGCGAAAGATATTTAACAACGAAACCTACTGGCGCGACAGCATAGACGCTTCATGGCTTGGCGACAGACTGTTTAAGCTTGCCAGCAATATACAGAGCACAGAATTGCGACACACCATTTCGCTCTACGATCTATTTGACGAAGACCAGATTTACGACTTCTGGCTTCGCAATAATGCATGGTGGTACATCAACTATGGTCCATCGCCTCTCAATGGCGGAACACAACCTTACAGCCAGCGTAACCTCTTGAAAATGATTATCCATGAGGCTGACAGCTGTTTGAAGCTCAAGGCTCCTGGCGCCACTCTCCGCTATGGCCACGACACTATGGTAATGCCACTCACTTGTCTGCTAAATATCAATGGCACAGGAAAGCAGATTGCCGACCTCGAACAAATCGACGACGAAGGATGGAACAACTATCGCATATTCCCTATGGCTTGCAATCTGCAGTTTGTGTTCTATCGCAAAGCAGGATCGGAAGATATTATTTTCAAGATTCTTGACAATGAAGACGAGGCTACACTACCTATAAAAACAGATATAGCTCCATACTATCATTGGAATGATTTCAAGAAATATTGCAACGAAATTTTATCTAAATACGAAGAGTAACAGTTCGAAACAACGGGTAAAACTAACTATTATTGGCTCGAAAGCTCCCTATCTTTGTTCTAAACTTCGGTTTATGATTTTTTTCTCGAAGAAAAATTTCGCTGTTACAGATAAATCACATATCTTTGCAACCGATAACAATCAAACAATAATTTAAGGAAAAGATTATGAAAAAGTTATTATTGGCAGCTGCTTTCGTAGTAGCTTCATTGAGCGCAAACGCTCAGGTTTATCTTGGTGGTGGTGTAAGTTTTCATTCTGAGGATCCAGGTGAAGGCGATACAAAGACAACTATCAACCTTATCCCAGAACTTGGTTACAAGTTGGATGACAAGCTCTCTATCGGTGTAAAGTTCGGTCTTGAGCACTCTAAGCAGGGAGATGCTTCTTCTAACGATTATACATTCGAGCCATACGTACGTTACACTTTCGCTAAGTGGAACAAGGTTGGTTTCTTTGGTGAGGCAGGCTTCGGTTACAAGCACTTCGAAGACAAGGTAGAAAAGGAGTATGATCACACAACTGTTACTGTAAAGACAAAGGCTAACGCATGGTACATTGGTGTTCGTCCAGGTGTTTCTATCGACGTTACAAAGAATCTCACTTTCCTCACAAAGATTGGATGGTTGGGCTACACAAGCAACAAGCTCGATGCTGACAATGCTAAGGCAAGAACCGACCTTGGTCTTGATTTGAGCGGTGAGAACCTCCAGTTCTCTCTCGTTTACAACTTCTAATAGAAAAGTAGAATTTGTTTTAAGTTAATACAACCATGGGGGACAAGTCTCGATGAGACTTGTCCCCCTCTCTTTTCCCCACTCAAGGAACACCCATTTATAGTATTTGTAGCATATTTTCCTAATAAACGCAAGAAAAAAAACTATATAATCATCAAAATTGATAATTATAGATATAACGATGCAGTAAGTAGCTTTCATTCAACGACTTAACTATCTTCATTCGTTTTCGAAGTTATGCTTCGAGCAATCTATGCTTTCTAGCAAAGATTCCTATGCTTTCTATCAAACATCTTTTTGCTTACTATCAAATGTCAATATGATTACTATCAAATATAATTTAATTCCAAGATTAACTATCTAACAACACTGCTGTCCCGTTAAAATCGTGAAGTATCATCTGAGCTCAAATTCTCGGAATTCCGTTCTTGATATTCAAGCACTTATATAACATCTTATGTTAGTTTGATTAAGTTTTGAAATCAAATCAGTTTACTTTAAAAATACTTGTATTACTTTGATACACAGACGGTTATGCGATAAATTTAAAATTTTAACGGGACACTAGTGATCTAACAATTATAATTCAAAAACAAAAACTGCGTATTTTGTTTTGTCATTCCACTCGCTTGCATCTTTAAATAAGATAGACTGCATCTCAACAATAAAAACAAGTGAACTTGTTTTGTATTGTCTTCGATTTGCACTATCTTTAAATAAGATAGGCTACGCTCGGGAATGAAAAAACAAAAATTGCGTGTTTTGTTTTGTCATTCCACTCGCTTGCACTATCTTTGCAAAATAATCCCGAAACAGACATTTCTATATAATGAAGATACTTATTACTGGCGCCAGCGGCTTCATTGGCAGTTTTATAGTCAAAGAAGCCTTAGACAAAGGCATGGACGTATGGGCAGCCATACGCAAGAGTAGTCCGCTTACTTATCTCACCGACAAGAGAATAAACTTTATAGAGCTCGACTTGGGCTCAGAAGCCAAACTGAAGGAACAACTAAAAGATCATAATTTCGACTATGTGGTGCATGCTGCAGGAGTGACGAAATGTATGAACCCCGAAACATTCCACAAGGTGAACACTCAAGGCACAATGAACCTCGTGAATGCTATCAAGGCTCTTGGAATGCCTATAAAAAAGATGGTTTATCTGAGCTCGCTAAGCATTTTCGGTGCAATAAAAGAGCAGATGCCTTATCAGGAAATTACCGATAGCGACACTCCACAGCCTAATACCGAATATGGCAGAAGCAAGTTGGCTGCAGAACAATTTCTCGACAGTCTAACGGACTTCCCATGCGTTACGCTTCGCCCTACTGGCGTTTATGGACCAAGAGAAAAAGACTATTTCTTGATGGCAAAGAGCATAAAACAGCATATTGACTTTGCTGTTGGCTACAAGCAGCAAGACATCACATTTGTGTATGTGATGGATGTGGTGCAGGCGGTGTTCTTGGCTTTAGAGAAGGGACAGAATGGTAGAAAATATTTCCTTTCTGATGGCAACGTGTATCGCTCAGCCGACTTCAGCAACTATATACACGAAGAACTGGGCAAACCATGGTGGCTGCGCATTACGGCTCCAATATGGGTGCTAAAGGTGGTGACTACGGTTGCCGAGATGATGGGCAAAGCCACAGGAAAGGTGTCGGCACTAAACCGCGACAAATACAACATATTGAAACAGCGCAACTGGCGTTGCGACATTATGCCTGCAATAAAGGAATTGGGCTATAAGCCAGAATACGACCTTAAGCGTGGCACTCACGAAACAATAAAATGGTATAAGGAGAACAACTGGCTATGAGAAAGAAGAATCCTATACTCGAAATATTCAGCATAGAAAAGAAGCCTCAACGTGGACTCTTCGCCATAGAATGGGTAGTGGTGGCGTATACTGTGCTCACGCTATTAACGGTGCTCTTTATATCTACCAAGCTTCAGCATTCCGATGCCATGATATGGGGAAGACTGCGAGTGTTGGCTTGCACTCTCGGATTGTGGCTCGTATACAGGCTATTGCCATGCAGAGCCACAAGGTTGCTTAGAATATTGGTGCAGTTGGCATTGCTGGGATGGTGGTATCCCGATACTTTCGAGATAAACAGAGTATTCCCTAACCTCGACCATATCTTTGCTTCAGCAGAACAGAGCGTATTTGGCTATCAGCCTGCCCTATTGTTTCATCAAGCCATGCCGTGGCATTGGTTTAGCGAGCTGATGGACCTTGGCTACGCCAGCTATTATCCGCTTATAGCTATGGTGGTGGTGTATTATTTCTTCTGTCGCTATGCAGAGTTTGAGCGAGCATCGTTTATCATCCTTGCCTCGTTCTTCGCCTACTACGTGATTTATATCTATCTGCCCGTTACCGGACCGCAGTATTACTATCAGGCTGTAGGAATGAGCGATATTGCACAGGGAATATTCCCAAACCTTAACGACTATTTCTCCACCCATGCTGAGCGCATGATAAGCCCAGGGTGGAAGGACGGACTGTTCTACCACTTTGTAGAGCAAGCCCACAATGCAGGCGAACGTCCAACGGCAGCTTTCCCAAGTTCGCATGTTGGTGTGACAACGATTCTGATGCTATTGGCATGGCACAGCGGTTCAAAGAAATTGCTGCTTTTTATGTTGCCATTCTATGTGCTGATGTGCTTTGCCACGGTTTACATCCTTGCCCACTATGCCATCGACGCAATAGCAGGATTGATAACAGGTGTGGCTTTCTATTTTCTGTTTTTATGGCTTTCTAAA
>ERZ1032113.222-NODE-222-length-18733-cov-4.826962_pt1 | contig 18733 bp, 6 predicted proteins | sample MGYA00518164_ERZ1032113 | MGnify/ENA primary metagenome ERZ1032113 (study PRJEB33719, sample SAMN04261305) | wastewater metagenome | biome: rural village; feature: human; material: feces | host: Homo sapiens | place: El Salvador | collected 2014-01-14 ... | reverse complement strand
TTTCTTTCAAGGCGAGCATTCAATAAGCCGAGTTCTGTCCCACTTGCGTGGTGATGATTATCTGTCTAGTCAGCCGATTGCTCGACTGCTCAAGCGACGCAACCCGGAAGGTCAGCGGGCAACCTCAACCCTTCCCTATTCGGTCTTGCTTCGGATGGGGTTTACCAAGCCAGCCGGTCTCCCGACTGCTGGTGCGCTCTTACCGCACCTTTCCACCCTTACCACTTGCGTGGCGGTTTCCTTTTCTATGGCACTTTCCCTAGGATCACTCCCGCCGGACGTTATCCGGCATCCTGCCCTGCGAAGCTCGGACTTTCCTCACGCCTTACGGCCCGCAATCATCTTTCCTGCTCACATGCTACAGTATAGCATGGAGACGGAATTTTTTCAAGAGAAAGATAAAATCTGGTTCAGAGTCAAGGGGCAGCACGCCCCTTAGGCAAACCACGAACCCGTTTTTCTACATTTCTCTGAAAATATCCTCTGCCCTGCTGTCTTCGATGACCTCGATCTCCCAGCCATGCTCTGCGGCATACGTCCGAAGGCGCTTTGCCAAAGCAGGAACGATGACGCGCTCGGTATAGAAATGGCCGCCATCTGCGATGAGAAGACCGAGGCGGGAAGCGTCCTGCGCTTCATGGTACTTGAGGTCGCCCGTCAGGTAGAGATCTGCTCCCCTCGCTTTTGCAAGCGCAGCAAACTCACTTCCCGCACCGCCCAGAACAGCCACACGGGAAATGGTGATATTCGGATTTCCCGCATAATGAAGGACGGGAATGCCGAGCTTCTCCTTTATATAAGAGAGCGCCTCTTTTCCGCTCATTGGCGCAGGCAGATTTCCGATCCGCCCCATGTACTCCTTGTACCCGTGGCTTTCCAGCGTATATACATCATAGTGAATATCTCCACAGATTTCCTGTACTTTCGCAAGGACAGAAGCAAGCAGCGCGGTGGGTACATTACATTCGAGCTTCGCCTCATCCGTCGCATCATCCTCATCATCCAAAAGATAGAAATGATTTACGGCATCTCCATAGAGTTCTGAAAGCGTATGTCGGAGCACCTTCGCGGTGACAGGCTTCACATAAAGTGCAAGCTTCCTCTCTTTCGTTTCCTGCTCAAAGACCAGCCCTTCCGTATCAGAAAGAGAGAGCGCAGCTGCCAGAGCATCATTCACGCCGCCTTTGGCTGTATCCAGATTCGTGTGAGCTGCAAAAGACAGGATATCATGCTTCACGAGCTTCTCGATCACGCGCCCCTTATACGTCCGAAGGTCAAGCTCGCGAATGGCCTTGAAAAGAAAGGGATGGTGGGAAATCACCATCTCAGCGCCTTCACGTACGGCAAGATCCACATTCTCTTCCGTGAGGTCGAGGGAAATCAGTACCTTCGTGACCCTGCGGCGAGGATCCCCCACCTGAAGCCCCGGGTGATCCCATGACTCTGCAAGACTTCTCGGTGCCCACGACTCCATCCATCCGATCAAATCATTTCCTGTGACTTTCATAAGAGTTCCTCCAATATGCTTACTTCTTCCAGTGCTTTTTCTCTGGACAGGCGATGCCTCTCACTCTTCGAATCCTTTGCCCCTTCGATCACAAAGCGCCGTCTCCGGATGAGCCGCTCGATATGCGTCTTGAAAAGAGGATCCTTCCGATATGCCGCCGTCGCACCGATTTCTGCCTGCAGCATCGAAAGCTCCTCCATCTCGCCGGGATGAACGAGCATCAATTCATACAGCTGCCCGCCATCCAGTGAAAGCACCTCTTTTTCAATGCGGAAATGATGCCTGCCAAGAAACTGCCGGAGTTCCGCCACATGCCCCTGCGGCTGCAGCACCAGCCATGAGAGCGCCTGCGCCTTTTCCTCATTCTCTACAAGAATATCCCGCATTAAAAGGCCGCCCATCCCGCAGATGGTGACACCGTCCACCTCTCCTTTACCAAGCGGCGCAAGTCCTCCGCCAAGTCGTAAGCCGATCTGACGTGAAAGCCCGGAAGAATTCACGTCCTCCCTGGCGCGTGTGAGCGGACCGTCATTCACATCACAGGCGATCGCCCGCCTGGCGCGCCCCTCTTGCACAAGATAAATAGGAAGGTAGCCATGGTCTGTACCAATATCGGCCATACTCTCACAGACAGGCACCAGATCGGCTGCCGCCTGTAGACGATTCGTCAGTTTCATAGATGGATCCTTTCGTGAAAAATCGGGGTTGCAGATAAAAAAACATACGACTTCTTTCCCCGTTTAGTATGACGAAGCGTTCCCTTCCCCGTTAGTCTTTCTTAACAAAAGAGGAGGGATGACCGTAACTCGTGATATACGCCCCCCGACGCGCTCTTGTCAGAGCGACATACAGCAGACACTTTTCTGCTGTCATCGACTCGGCTTCTGTGATGGAATCCGTGTAATCGACAGCAAGCGACAAAGGCATTACGTTTCGATTGACCGCAGCCACGAATACATAATCAAACTCCAGCCCTTTGACGCGATGCATGGTCGCAAGACGGACACCATCTACGTGATTACTGTCCGGCTGGCTCTTCTGCAATTCGACCCACGGAATGCCTGCCTCATCCAAAGCCGCCATATACGACGTAAGGAGCTTCTTCGTCCGGGTCACGATGCAGACATTCTGCAGCTCAACATGCCGGTCAGACAGAGCCTTGATTTCTTGCACCAGGAAATCCTTCTCCATAGAAGCGGTATGGAAATTTTTCATCACAGGAGCCGCTCCATGCGTCAGCGAACGGCAAGTATCTCCTACATCCGTAGAATCATCCAGATCATCGAACGTGATATCCTTGAGTAGCGCAAAGGCATAGCGGCGAATTTCCTCCGTCGTCCGGTAGTTTAATTTCAGAATGCTGCCGCGTCCACGGATATGTATGCCGCAACGGCTGAGGTTTGCATGATTCTTATAAATTCTCTGATGGGCATCCCCCACGATGAAAATATCATTGGGATGCGGTTCTCCAGCGATGGCACGAATCAGGCGATATGCCGCCGGACTGAAATCCTGTCCTTCGTCAACGATGACGTGCTGATAGACCGGGCTCGGCAGCTTTTGCGATATCAGAACAGCGCATTCATTCATGGCCGTACTGATATCACGGAAATTCCAGTCATGCATCAGCGTAATGTACTCATGGAAGACCGGCCAGATTTTCTTTCGGTCCATTCGATTCAGGCGAGTCCCTCGGCCAAGACGGGACGCCACGGCATATTTGGCAAGCAGGAAGGCCCGCTGATCGACAATCACACGGTCCCATTCTTCCTTGAAGAAATTCATCGTGTATCCCGTATCACAGCAGTTCATCGCCTGCTCCCAGGCCTCATCGACCTGCTTTCCGTACTCGACTTTCGCTTGGTATCCCATTTCCTTTAAGGCCTGCGCAGCCCACGCATCCAGATTGATGACATCGATATGGGACATCTCATCCGGCGTACAGATTTTCTTCAGATTTTGCCGGATATCATCCGCCAGATTGGCTGTGAACGTGGTGAAAAGAATCTTCTCATACGGTTTCGCCTGCGAGGCCAGATACCTAGCACGATGCATCGCGACGACCGTTTTTCCAGTCCCGGCACCGCCAAGTACACGAGCCGCCCCGTTGTAGTTTTTAGAAATCAGCTTCCTCTGGGTCGGATGCAGGAAGACCCTCCACTTTTCCAGCGGAGCCGACATGACCTGCCGCAACTCTTCCTCGCCTTCCACCACGTAGAAAGACTTCTTCGTTTCGCCACGGCCGAGCGCTTTAGATAAATCGTCTCCTGCCTCTTCCGAAAGGCGCTCCGCGTCAATCATCTCGAGCACCTCTGAGAGCGGGATCCCCTCGGCGATGTAATTCAGATATTCCGAGGCATCCGAAGGCAGCCGGGACCTTTCCGCAATAAACTCCTCTTTATCCGCAAAAGAACGCACGAAGGAAATCATAGGTTCCGGCACACAAAGCTGCAGGAGGTTTTCATCCGACAGCGGATCGAAAAGATGTTTCTCTACCTTTTCGGTCTTACTGACGTGCAAGATGGTGCGCATATCGTAAATCTGAATCGACCCATTGATGGGGTTGACATCGCAGCGCTTGCTGACTGCCCATTGATACGCCTCATCATGATGGTCCACCCATAGGAGCAGGTACGTATTCGTTTCCGGCTGCCGTACCACGATGCCGCGGTACGTCTGATCAATGCGGACCGAATAGATTTTATTGTCAAGCGCTCCATTGATTTTTTCGAAATTGATCCCATTCGACGTGGGATCGGCCCGGAACTTATTGATAAATTCCGTGGTTTTCCCCTGAATTTTTTTAGGAAGCCTTGCAAAAGCCCCCAAAAACTGAGAAGAGATTGCTATAGCCATTAGAGATTTCCTCCGAACCATGCTTCCGTGACATCGGAAACATCATGTAACACCTTCCAGCCGTCTTTTTCCAGCTGGTCTCTACACGTTTCATTGGGCGCAGTCAGATAGCACACCTTGCAGTCACTCCATCCCACTTCGATTTCTCCGACGACGCGGGAAGAATCCCCCATGATTTCCTCCCCGAGTAAGTCCGGGACCGGGCCAGAGAGCTTTTGCACCTGAAGCAAAATCGATCTGGTACCTTCATCATAGACCATTTCTAGTACATCCTTCCATGCCTGTTCATCGGCAGAGATGGACGCCCCTTCTTCCCTAAACGCAGGGAGCACGGTATAGGAACCATCCCTGAGCCCCCGCGTGGAGGCAGACATGTAGTGAGGCAGAAACTGCATCAGGTTGGAGAATTGCAGGAAACCATTCCACACCGCTTCATACTTCTTATCCTTATGCTCCACCATGTCATCCAAGATGGCGCATACATCCGAGGAGCCAGAGTGTTTCATGTTCTCCATCCGCACACCAGCGAAAACGGTAAGTGCGGACTGGCTCTCCGGAGGCTGCCATTCGCCGCAGAGCACATCCCCCTTGAGCAGATCCGTATCCGTAAAATGGGAAGCCTCGCTGTAAATTTCCCAGCGATTCTTCCAGCTGGCATAGACTATCGGATTCACCATGTCCACGAGAGAGAGAGAATACGCGCTGGCCTGTTTTTCCAGCACATCCTCCGCCTCCGGATGCGATAAATAATAGAAAAACAAATCAAATGCACGCATAGAAGAAGGCTCGATGGCATTGGCTTTCCAATGGGAGACCAGCGCCTTGTACATTTGTCCACTCCGGTACATTTGCGTGGCGTCCAGCGTCTGCACCGCATAGCGGCCCTGACCTTGGAAGACGGACTGCACATCCTGGTAGGAGAGCGACCACACCCGGTACCTGCCGGTACGGCGGATGGCATTTCTCTTCGCTGTATCCTCATGCACGATGTCCCTATGGTAGGTGAAGCCATCAGTAAATATCGCAATCGGCCGGCGCGGGGTATGCGCTCCCGATCCCTCCGGCTCTTTTTCAAGACGCAACAGGAAATCCGGCTTGCTACCGATGGCTACGCCATCCTCCGACCCCACATGCACTTGCGGCTCGATGGTCCATACCGAACCATTGATATGGGCGACATACCCTTCCTTATCATTGATGAGGCTCGCGTCGACACGGACCTCATTCGTCTCATTCTTCATGCGGCGGATGGCTTCGACGAAGCGGCGCTCCAATTCACTGTCAAAAATCGAATTCGTATCAATGTTGCTGATTCGTTCGATCTTTTTCAGATTGTCTTTCCCGGACAGGATGACTTTCAACATATGGACAGCTGCCTTTCGAGAAATGTCGCCCATATGCTGGCTCTGCCGATACGCATACAGGCAGCGATAGCAGCCGTCCTTTTCCGGGTCATTGTTACAGGAGCAGTGCTCCATCACATCCAGCGCCTTCTGGAAAATCGTTACCAGAAGACTTTCATCTTCTACGATCTGCTTCAGATACCCCGTCCCGCCCGGTACGGAATCATAGACAACCAAGTACTGCTTGCGATACGCCGAGTCATGGCAGGGCACTTCGGAAATCGTCGCCGACAAATGATCGACATTCCCGAAATACTCCTTCATCCCCAGCATGAAAGCTGCCGTGAAAGACTCTGTGCGCACACGGTCACTGTCTTCCGTCGTGGCCGGAATCAAAAGACGCAGGACCTCGGTACTGAATTCCCGATACAAATACATCGCCTGTTGCAAGGCATGCTGTGCCTCCGGTGCATCCGGATGCCGTTTGACGATGCAACTGAAACTGTGATTTGCTTTTTTCCCGGACTGCACCATCCCGCAATGCTTGCAGATGGTGAAACCCTTTCTCACCGCTTCTTCGCCATTGACCCATAGCGGAGTCCCCTGGTTATCCATCTCGCCGAAATTGATTTCCCGTAGCTTGGCTGTCTTGACGAACTCAAAGCCGAAGGGGAATTCCTGGTTATCCATCTGGTACGCTTTATAGACATTCTTATCATCCACATCCACCAGCAGACGGCGCAGGAAGAACTTCGTCATCCGCGTATCGCTGTCATCCCCCACCTGATCCTGATTCATATCCACATGAGAGAAAACGATTTGCGGTTTCAGCAAAGTGACGACCTGGCCCTGATTTCCCCACTCCGGAGAACCACAGACCGGACACTCCGTCTTATTCTTCGAAGAGGCCTCCGGCTCCGCATGCGAACAATTCGGGCACAGACGCCAGCGCTCGAGCTCGGCCGACTTCACATCGATCTGATCGATATTCATTTTGTGCCCATCCGCATAGAAGGTATTATCCGGCGCAAATTCCCCGATAGCAGAAGACGCGGAGCGGCTGTACGACGCCGTGATGCTCTTCACCCTCCTCGGCCGACCAGCGCCCTCCTCCATCTTTTCTTTGCGAGTGAAAATGGTTTTCAGTACCATGCCCTCTTCCGGAAAGGCATAGTTCGGAAGAAGCCCCGCATCCGACAGGAAACCGAACAGATTCTGCTTCTTGATATCGGAAATCAGATGCTGCAGCCCCTTCTGCTCCTGCTCGATTTTTTGCAATTCCTCCTCATGAGAGACATCCTGCGGACGGCTTTTCAATTCATCCCGATACTTTATCAGCGCGAGCAGTTGCTCCCGGAGCGCGTCCACTTCTGCTTTGCGCTCCGTGAACTTCCGGAGCATCACCACCTGGAAAGGAATCCCTTCTTCCGACCCATTGCCTTTGGCGAAGGTTTCCAGCTCTCCCTTGGTGGAGGCATCCAGACTGGTGCCAAACATCTCTTCGAATTCCTGTAAAAGCACCGTCAGATGATCCTGCACATAGTACAGGAAATTGAAGGGGAAACGCGTCAGGCACTTGCCCGTGAAATCATCCAGGCGATGGCTGTCCGATTTTTTACGAAGTCCGACGAAGCAGGGGCCTACATACTGTGGAACCGCGCCAGGATCGTTCAGCGTTTTTACCCATGAATCCATGCAGAAGGCGATGAGCTGCCTTTCAAGCACCGCAGACGCATTGAGAAAAATCTTCGGCGGATGGATACGTCCGGAAACCATTGCCAGCGGATCTGCATAGAAATACAAATCATGCGGTCTGGCATTGGCCACCGTCAGTATCAGCGCATTCCCATCCTTACGGCCGGCGCGTCCTACGCGCTGCTGGAAAGCCGCCTCCGACGGCGGGATGCTGCAAAGTGCCACCGTATCCAGATCCCCGATATCGATTCCCATTTCCAGCGTTGGCGTGCAGGAGAGTACATTCGCATCCCACGCCTTCCGCTTCGTATCCTCCGTCTGTCCCAGCCATTTCCGTTTGAAATCCTGTTCCAGCGACTCTCTCACACTTCGTGAAAGAAGACCTGTATGCTCCCTCGCATTGATTCGGACCATATCGCCCGTATCGTACAGGCGGCCATAATAATCGAGTGCCTCCGCTGCTTTCTGGTGCAGCGTACCGAGGCAGCCTTTGCGCATGCAGAACGCATTTTCCCAGAAAGGTCCATCTTCGATAGCCGCCGGATGCGCACTGCCGCAGGCATTGCACACCATCTGGCAGGAACCGTCGGAAATCGTCACCACATCTTCATTCAGGCCATACACATCCACCGCTGTCGTATGGTAGGCCGTAATCAAGCCCGCTTCGTTGAGAGCAGAAATCATGAGTACGGAGAGACGCGCATCATCTCCTCTTGCCAGCACACCGTCCAGGAGGCAGGAGGAAATCGCCTCCTTATATTTTTTATTGTCAGGCCGGTCATAATAGAATTTTTTCTGGCAGAACCCCGTGGTAACGCCTAAGAAATGAGGCATATTTCGGCCGGACTGCCGCCCCGGCAGCCAGTCCCGGTGCGCATTCGCCAGCATGAAAGGTGCGCCTTCATTCTTCCAGAATTCCGAAAAAGAAGGCTCATCATGAAAGGCACCGGAAAGGCGCATCGTATTCAAGTAGCGGATGACCATTTCTTCCAGCGTTTTCTCATCCGAAAGCGCCTTCCGGCTGCCAAGCCCCTGTGCCTCCTTGATTTTTTCCCGCAAAAGCGCCGCCGCTTTCCGGACCAGCTCCGGCGGGAAGGAAAGCGCAGAGCAGCCGGACTTTTCCAGCGGCCGTCCGGTGCGGCTTGCCAGCCCGTATTCCAGCAGGATTTCATAGCGTAGACGTTTCTCGATGCCCGCAATGAGCTTTCGGCTGTCTTCCGACTTTGGCAGCCGCCGCTCCTTGACCATGGTCTCATACGCCCGTTTCCACGTCATATTCGGCGCGATGAAATGACTGACAAACATTTCATCATCCATTTCCCTGTGCCAGTACGAAAGGAACCCCGAGAGGAAATCCGTAAGAGACTTCCCCTCTGCTTCCGCCTTGCGATAGCGCTCGATAGCCATGCGGAGGCCGAAGCGCCACGTCCTCGCATTAAAAAAACCGGCGCGCTGCGATGCATCCTGCACATTATCCGAAAAAGCCAGCAGCAGCTTGTCATCATTGAAAGGAGACGCGAAGAGCTGCGAAATCTCCGCGCTGATTTCCGTCGCACTGCGAAGCCCCATCAGCGCGAGACCGCGCGTACTTCCGCAGAACGGGCAGGTAAAGCCGGACGAAGACTTGAAATCATAGTAATGCCCCGCGAGATCAGGAATCCACACCGAGACCGTTTCCTCCCCGCAGCGCGGGCAGCGATGATTTTCCAGATGCCCGTAGTGCAGGTGCAGACAGCCGGGGCACAGCTCCGCTTCCCGCATGTAAGGCGGCATCGTATCCAGATTCTTATGCGGATACATCAGCGCGATGGTCTCATCCGAGCGAAAATAGAGATTATAAAACGTCTCCAAGTCCCCATGCATCGACGCATTGTACCCTTCCGCTTCTACGACAGGCGCCGCGGCCCAAGCCGTCGCCCCGCAGTCACGGCAGTTGACGACAGGCAGGTAATGCTTCGCCTGCTCCGCATTGAGGTCGTGCGCGATGGCATAGTTCACATCCTGCGCCGACACCTTCCCTTCGAAGCGGCGCAGCTCACGAAGCCAGAGCTGGACATTCACCTCCAGGAAAGGACGGTTTCCAAGATTGCGCGCAAGCGAAATCAAGGCCAGCAAAGACTCGATGACGATTTCCCCCTCATGGCCTTCCATCAGATTCGGATGCACGCGGCGGAGCTCCTCAGCCAGTTCTTCCGCCGTTACGAAACGGCTGCGGATCGCCGTCAGGAACGAATGGAAAAAGCTGAGCTGCATCAGCGCCTCTCCTAGCGCCACACGGCCAGCCAATGACGTGATGTCTTCCTGAAAATCCGGCAGCCAGGCAGAGAGTACCTCATGCAGATAGCCCTCTTTATCCGAAGCCTGGATGCAGGCTTCCATTTTCTGTACTTCTTTCGGAGACGGCATCGAGAAGACCGTCCGCGCATGCCCCTCGAGAAATTCGGTGGCCGTCAGGCGATCTTCCAAAATGACAGCCCCTTCATCGAAAGGTTCGCCAAAGACTTCTGACGCATAGGAAAGAATCTGGTCCCTTGCCCGCTCATCCCCCATGGTAGCCGACGTCCCGATGCAGCAGAGATGATGGTCTGGCGTCCCCAAGCGCTTTTTCAGACGCCGCAAGAGGCAGGCGAGGTCCGTCCCCTGCGCGCCATCGAAAGTATGAAACTCATCCACTGCGATGAATTTCAGCGTCTCCGGCTCATTCTCTTTCCAAAGCGTGCTGTCTTCCGGACGGACCAGCAGGTAATCCAGCATCTTATAATTCGTAAGCAGGATGTCCGGCGGATTGCTGCGCATCTGCTCGCGATCCACCATCAGACCATCCTTCCTTGTATGGACAGGTCCCTGGCGCGCCTTCACATCTCCGCCGATGTACATCCCGACGGAAATATGCCCCTTCAGCTTTTCATTCGAACGGATCATCGACATGATACGGTCCGCCTGGTCCTGCGCCAGCGCATTCATCGGATAAATAACCAGCGCCTTGATGCCGCGCCGCCCTTCCCGATACGCTTCATAGCAATGCTCCAGGATCGGATAGAGGAAACACTCCGTCTTCCCTGAGCCGGTCCCCGTCGCAATCAGCGTCGAGCGAGGATGATCTCCCGTCAGACGAGCAAAAGCCTCTGCCTGATGCACATACGGCAGGTACGCCATTTGGACTGCCTGAAAACACGACGGCATGGAAGACGCACTCCGGAATGGCAGCCGCACGGTGAAAAGAGGCTCATGGTAAAGACAATCCGCCCCGTGAATCACCGACTTCAGCGAGTCTTTGAATGGCTCATTCGTCATCGGAAAAGTCGTATCGATATAGTCTTCGATGCCACGCTCAAGCTGCCTTGCCAGTACGGAAGGTAACATAGAAAATCCTCCTTTGTAGTGACTGCCTGTCAGTCAGCTTATAAAAAGGTTCAACGAATGCCAGGGAAACGCTGATTCTGCGATTGAATAAGCGTTTCCTTAAATGCCAGTTATTTGGAAAACGCAATGCTAGGGAAACCCGCTGAACCTGTGAGATCCTATGGAAACGTCCCGTCGTATCCTCACTTCTCACTCAATTTCTTTGCAAAATACGCCCAGGCGGTCTCGTAGTCCTGCTCACGGTCGCAGCGGTCGAAGGGTGCCTCGTACTCGATCGTCCTCTCTACAGGGCCACCCGGCATGGTGTCGTCCAAGATGGTGCGAGTGAAGACTTTCCCCGCTGGAGCATCCTTCATCATTTCCCACTCTTTCCCAGAGAAACCAATGCCTGTCATGCTGCGGTTATTCGTATGGACGATCCGCCCGCGGGCATCGTACCAGGTATCTTTCTCATAGGATTGCAGCACGGAGAACTGGATGCGGTAAATCGTCTTCAGCTGGTCCAGTGTCATGCCGAGTGCCATCGCGGTGAGGACGTCGAGCTCGACCAGAGCCTCACGACGGGCGTAGTCGCTGCGAAGCGGCGTATCCCATGTCCACTGGGACGTGAGACGCTTGAAATGGTCGTCGCTGAGGCGCGGGTCGGATTTCGCCCAGCGGTCAGAGGCATAGGCCTCCCGCCAGCAGTCCTGCCACAGCTCGCCATAGTACGTCGTGAGACAGTTCAGCAGCAGCGCGCGGCAGACGATGGGAAGATGGTCTGTGCCACGGCAGACAGGGAAGAAATCGAGAACGCTGGCATTCACATTGACCTTGCCAGTCACTTTGAGAAAGAAATCATAGGGGACGCTGGATTCACATCCTGCGAAGCAGGTCATATCAATGTCCTTTCTGACGCACTCCCTACCATCCCACGATGTATAATCCGATAGGTGTGGAGGACATTCTCCTCCCACGGGGTGTCCGGCGCACGGCGTGTATATTCCGCTTCGCTGCAGGCGCGTTGGTACTTCGTCCTTGGCAGGAAATCCGCCGGAAGGCACGTCAAATCCAGCCGGTCATAGTCGCTGTTATTCTTGGAGTTTTTCCGCGCGCTCCGCACATAGCAGCTGGAGAGCCCCATATTCGGTCCCGTATAGATACAATCCGTGATAGAAGCAGGAAAGTCTGACTTGGCTTGGATGGTGCCATCTTTCTGCGAGTTCGTTTCATGCCAAATCGCTGAAAAAAACACCCTGTCTCCCATGTCTCCAATCCTCTTTGGCTGCTTTCCGAAAAGCTCAAGCACTTCCAGAAGCGGGCTGGCATGGATGGCCGGAAGCGGCGTCCGGCGGGCATCTTTATCCGGCGAGAAAATATCTGCTATGGTCTGCATTTCTTTCTCCGTCACATGGACGATGCGTTGCGGATGCCCCTTGGTATTCCAAGCCCCTTTTTCGTTTTTCATACCGGGCACCGGACCATTTCGTTTCCCTTCGTAGCATTCCCTGATGGTCATCGGGTCATAGAGATTGCTGATGGTATCGAATGAGAGGGAGCGAAGTGGACCACCATACACATTCAAACTGAATTGTGTATGGTGGTGCACTTCGGAAAACAGTTTCCGCTCGTTCGCAAACATGAAATGTTTGCGAAGCCGCGGAAACAATGTTTTCCGAAGTGCACCACCTTTCGGGTCGTCATAGACGCCCTCCGGGTGGATGAAGGCTTCCACGCCTTTTTTCGCTGCAAACGTCCATGCCTGCGGCAGGAAACATTTGTACAGATTCGTCTGCTGCCCTTTCAGAATCGCATAATTTTCCATCGCTGAAAGGAAATTCTGCGTGCCGGCCGTCGATTCGTAGTCTGCAAAATAATTCTGGCGGGTCACCGGATTTCTCAGCGCTTCTTCTCTCTTCTTCGTGGTCTGCATCGCGGTGAATTTCTTGATGGCAAAGAGTGGATTCGCATCTGAGAGCACATTCTGTTCCGTCCACTGTACCTTAATCCATGGCGGATTTCCCAGAATGAGGTCGAAGCCGCCCCGCTCTTTGAAGACATCCGCGAATTCAAGCTCCCAATGCATGAAGTGCTCCTTCGTCGCGATGTCTCTTGCCAGCGCAAGGCGTGGGAACAGGATGCAGAGCTGGTTCAGGTCGACTTCTCCCTGTCCTTTCGGCAGGATGTCGTGGATTCTGTCCGCAAGGTCTTCTTTTTCTGTTTCGTCAAATAAGGACGGGTTATAAATATATCCAGCATCTGTTCCCTCGAAAAGGCTGATCGGGGCACGATAACCATCAGCAAGCATATTTTCTCCGCGATCCGTCTTGATGACGCCTTCCAAGATGAGGAACATGTCTTGGAGAAAAGTCTTGCGGTCCGGCAGTTCATCCGCCTTGTCTATAGGCCAGAACCAGAGCGCGCACCAGTAGTCCATCGCAAATTTCAAACGGGCATAGGGACCGGCGTTCTCCTGGTTTTCGGACTTGTAGTATTTCTCATAGATGGCATCTTTTTCACGGATGCTGGTCTTCGTCTGCACCTGGTCGGAGCGCTCCGGGAAGATGGCGATGTGGTCTGCCGTTTCCTTCTCAATGGTTTCCTTCAGTTGTACCTGCTTTTCGAAAAGGTTGTCGATGATGCGTGAGAGCTGCAAAAGGTTCGTGAGGTCTTCTCCGTCATAGGGGCGGGTGAAGTCTTTGTTCCATTTCTTGATTTTCTGGATAGCTTCGGGCGCCATGGCTTTGATGACTTTGTCTCCATAGCTGGACATGCCGGGGTCGCCTAAGAGAAAATGGTAGATTTCCTTCGTCACCTTTCTTCTCTCTTGGAAGGGGATATGCCGCGGCACGGTCTCGTACCACTTCACCGCCTTGCCTTTCGCCTGCAAAAGCGAGACGTCGTAGCACTCCCGCCGCGCACCAATGAGGGAATTTCCATGGATGAGCTGCGTGCGGAACCAGGGCACGTAGCCACCGGCGTAAATGGTATTCAGCCAGAGGGAGACTTCGGCGAGCTCGACAGCCGTGGGGTTCAGGTCGATGCCGTAGACATTGTTGTCTGCGATGTACATCTTCACTTTCTGCAATTCTTTGGCACGGTCTTTGTAGGAGATGATGACTTTCTCTTCTTCCTCACTTTTCTCGAGGTAGGCTTCGGACAGCTGATTGATGGCTTCATTCAGGAAGGCCGCGCTACCCATCGCTGGTTCGCATACGGTGATCGCGAGGATTTCCTTCGCGCTTTTCCCTTTCAGGAGTTCCTGCAGCGCATACTTCACGAGGCAACGCGTCAGGACTTCCGGCGTATAGTAAGATGCGGAGCTTTCTCTTTCTCGGCCTGCCAGGCGATAAATGAAGGTGCCTTTTTCATAGGTGCGGAGCTGCCCCTTGCGATCGCCTTTGTCGTAGCGGACGCGTTCATCTTCCGTGTATTGCGCAACTTCTCTTTCCGGGATGAAGTAGCCGACATCGAGTTCATTGAAGGTATCGCCGGCTTTTTTGACTTCGTAAAGATTCTCTTTCGCAATGAAACCACGATAGGAGAGCAGGGCTTCGTAGACACTGCCGAGCTGATTGATGCCGAGATTGGCATACGAGATACGGCCTCTACGATTCTTGCTACTGCCGGTGTCGCGCGTGAGGCTCATAAGGTCGATGATCCGCAGCATGACAGTGTCCCGCAGGTGGGCATCGCGCACGAGTTTCGTCTTTTCCCGGTCAAAAATGTGGGCTTTCAGGGGATGAATCACAAATATGTCGTGATGGCTTTCCTGCTGCATATAGGTTTTCAGTGCGTCTTCGCTTCGCGGGTAGCCTTCATAGACCATATCGAAGAGCAGGCTCAGCGTGTCATCGATGTAGTAGCTGTCTTCTACGTTATCAATATCCAGCCGCACGTGATCGGCGATGTCCCGCAGATTTTCAAGGGAATAGGTGGACATGTACACATTGACGTCGGTCGGAGCATAGCCGAGCTCCGGGCGCGCTTCGATGAAGAGCATGAATAGCATACGGTACATATATCGCACGCATTGCAGGGAGAGATCGTCAGCCTCGATAGTCTCTGGATCGACTTTCGTATCATGCGTCCGGTAGTAGTGAAGGACTTCATTTCCCAAGAGTTCGATGCTTTCGCGAAGGGCATATTTCAAGTCATCGGAGACAGCATTCGCTTTCCGGTAAGATTCCGCATCAAGGGTATCGAGGAGTGGCTTGCCTTCTTCGGGAGCGAGTACGTCTTTGTGCAGCAGGAGGGCTATGGCTTTCAGCGTCGTCGGCTCTCTCCTTGCCATGATGGTCTCAAGGTCGAAGTTGAAGTATTTCTTCTCGCCCCATTTATTTCGGTCGAGCAGGACCATTTGGTTCATGCCGATGAGCAGCACAAAGCGCGGATGCTCCATCTCCGCACCAAAGAACATGCTATTCACCACGTCTTCGGCGATGGTTTCGGAAAGGACACCCAGCGTGCCTGCCCCCGGTACCTCTTCGCGGATTTTTGCCGCATCGATGACGTGGGCGGAGAGCAGGTCTGTGTCTTCGTTGTCCCCCGCGAGCAGGACCCAGAGCCAGGGTGCACCATTCTCCATCGTGATTTCCAGGTATACGGGTGCTTCTTCCGCTTCGCCCATCGGGATGTGCTGCGGATCTCCTGCACCGTAGCCCAGCGACACGAGGTACCTGTCAGCCATATCCCGGATCTGGATGAGGCTTTGCATGTGAAATCCGCTTCGCTGGTACTTCTCATGGGCGGTATAGAACGCGATGCCGTCTTCCTGCAAATGGGACCAGGGCGTACGAATCCCGCTGCCAGCGCCGGATGCTTTTTCCCATCGGGTAAGCGCCGCCAACGACGCTTCATCTTCCGCAAAGGAGACGGCGAAGTAGTGGTTCGTGAAATACTCGTTCTTGTTTTCGATGCCAGTCAGATCTATGACCATCATGCCTCTCCTTTCAGTACGGCAATGACGCGGATGTAGGGGTTGTTTTCGATTTCCAGTGTCTCGTGGACCCATTTCGTGAAGCGGTCGAAGAGTTCGTCCGTTTTCCGTGTCTCGATGTCGAGCAATTTCTGCCTCGTGGAAAGTTTTTCGCTGATGTATTCCTGTTTCTGTGCCTGCAGGCGAATCAGTTTATTGATTTCTTCCTCCATTTGTGGGCCCATGCTGAGCTGGTACTCATGGTATTTCTGATTCATATAGGTCCGGGCTTGCTGAATCACGTTCGGTAGCATGGCGGCGGCCCTTTCCGCCTCTTCGTCTGTGAGGTCGCCGCGGTTAATCATAGGCGATCCCATGAGGCCTGTCATGGAAAAAACTTCTTCCAGGGAGCAAACACGGACGAAGTCATTTCCTTCAAACAAAAGGCCAAACCACTCATCGAGGACGGGCGTGGACTTGCGGTTCGGTGTGCTTCCTTCCAGAAGGAACAGCCAGTGCCCTTTCTGCAGGCGTTCCGTACGAAGGATCGGCGCTTCTTTTCTTTTATAGAGCTGCCCTACTTTGTCATGGACGAGGTGCATCAGGGGATGGATGGGCCACAGGTACTGGACTTCTGCCCAGGAGCTTTTATCCATGTCGTTCTGCAGACTCCGCTTGCTGTCTTCAGCGCAGAAGGCTTTGTCGTCGCTCAGGCGCAGCCAGTTCGCCTCTGGCAGTGCTTCTTCCGGGATGAGTTTCTTGAGCTTCGAGCGCAAGTTGCTGTCCATCTCTAGACGAAGTCCGCTGTACCCTCTCGCTTCTTCCACTCGTTTTCCCAGAAGCTGCATGCTTTTCAGTAAATAGTCTTTATCCGAAAAGAGGCTCGGGGCATCGACCTTCTCTACTTCTTCCTTCTTCGTTTGCGCCTGATGCAGGAAAAGGTCCAGAATATCAAAATCATCCTCCGAATTCCGGAAGGCTTTTTCAAGGTCCCGGCAGTCTGCGCCTTTCTCAAGGATGCCACCGATGGTTTCTTCTTCCGCTTCAACGGTCCCTTTCCCCAGAATGGATACAGGATCTCCGATATTGTCGTGTACGCTATTCTCTTTCTCCGTGAGCAGCTCTAGGATGTGATTATCATCAGAAATCTCTGGATTTCTGCTTTCAGTCATAAAATAACGGATATCCGGTCGTTTGGACTGTCCATATCGGTCGATGCGTCCATTTCTCTGCTGGAAAACGATGAGCGACCAGGGAATATCAAAATGAATCAGACGATGGCAGAGGTAGTGCAGGTTCAGCCCTTCAGAGGCGACATCCGAAGCGACGAGGATGCGGATGGGGGCTTCATGGCGCCCGAAATCGTCCACGATTTTCTGCAACTCATCGTCGCTCAGGGTGCCCGCCATTTCCACGATCTCTTCATCTGTCATCATGAGGTCGCCCCGCAGACTGGCGGCGACATATTTCATCGTCTCGATGCGCTCGGTAAAAATCACGATACGGTCATCTTTAGCATGACGGTCCCATCCATAGCTTTCGCTCTGGAGCAGGTGGAGCAGATGCTGGTACTTGGCAAAATGCGCCGCATCGATTTCCCCAAGGTATCGTTTCAGGGAAAGGAGCGTCTCCGCATCGGCTTCGGAATGGGGAATTTTCTTTAATTTGCTGATTCGGGCATCGATACTTTTCTGGCAGGCGACGGGACTGGAGAGCAGTGTCTTCAAAAGCCCGGTCTTGAAAAGCTGTCCACTGCCAGAGCGACGGGTACTGTCCATCTGTAAATCCATCGAGGAGAAATAAGAAAACGCCTCTTCTTCCACCTCGCTGGCTTCTGCTTTTTCGATAAAGACTTCTCTTTCCAGAAAAGAGCCCTTGACCTGGTCTTTGACGTCTTTCTTGAAACGGCGGATAAACAGGCCTTGGATATCTTCCGGTTTGTAATGGTCCGGGTCGGCAATGGCCGTTGGGTCGAGCATATTCATCAGAGACGCGAACGAGCGCGGTTTCCCATCGTGCGGCGTCGCGGAAAGGAGAATCATCGTATCCGATCGCTCCGCCAGCAGTTTTGCAAGCTTCGCCCGCTGCGCCTGGTTCTGCCGGTCGGCTACGTTCTGCGCTTCGTCGATCACAATGATGTCCCAGTAAGCGTTCTCCAAATGCACTCGATACTCGACATCGCGCTTCAGAGTATCGATGGAAACGATCGTCTTGTCGTAATAAAAGAAAGGATTATAATTCACCGGCAGACTTGCGCGAATACGATGGATGCGGGTGGAGTCCAGACGGACAAGGGGGATTGTGAAGCGGTCCCACATTTCTTTCTGAAACTGCGCCATCATGCTTTTGACCGTCACGACCAAGATGCGTTTCCCCTTCCCTCTGGCGATCAGTTCCGACATAAGAATACCAGCTTCCAGTGTCTTCCCCAATCCGACGCTATCGGCGATAAGTATGCGCTGCCTTGCTTTCTTCAAAGCCATCTGCGCCGGCTCAAGCTGGTATGGCATAACATCCATGACGGCCCTATGCCCGATATGAAGAGCATGATCGGTCGGGATTTTCTGCCGTAGCTGACTCTCGATATACAGGCGGGATTTCAAAAACGAATTGCTGTCATCACAAACAAAGCGCACTTGCGTCGGGTCCACCAGTTCCGCCTTATCCAAATCATCCAAAAAGATGCTATCCTTGTCTTTCACAATCGTAGAAATGCCTCTACAGTATAAAGCCTGATTTCCCATATCATTCTTTTCTACTTTGATAATGCGCCATTCTTCTCCGCGAATGATCACGCGCATACCGGGCGCGTATTTAATCTGTGGCATACCCCTACTCCTCGAAAGAACCGACAATAAGCAATATATCTTTATCATACACCATTTGAGACGGAGCGGCACGCTTTTTGTCAATGAAATAAAAAACGAACTCCCTTTCAAATGACAGGGAGTTCGTTTGTGTGTCAGTTTGGTGGGCCCACCAGGACTCGAACCTGGGACGGGGCGGTTATGAGCCGCCTGCTCTAACCAACTGAGCTATAGGCCCGCAATATCGACATATGTTATTTTAGCA
>ERZ1032113.221-NODE-221-length-18768-cov-9.660397_pt1 | contig 18768 bp, 12 predicted proteins | sample MGYA00518164_ERZ1032113 | MGnify/ENA primary metagenome ERZ1032113 (study PRJEB33719, sample SAMN04261305) | wastewater metagenome | biome: rural village; feature: human; material: feces | host: Homo sapiens | place: El Salvador | collected 2014-01-14 ... | reverse complement strand
CCCTTCGTCTATCGGTTAGGACGAGAGATTTTCATTCTCTAAAGAGCAGTTCGATTCTGCTAGGGACTACAAGAAAATAAAAAGAATAATATAAAGATGGCAAATCACAAATCATCAGTTAAGAGAATTCGTCAGACGAAGACTAAGACTTTGCACAATAAGTATTATGCAAAGACAATGCGCAACGCTGTACGTAAGCTTCGCGCTATGACTGACAAGGAAGAGGCTGTAAAGCTCTATCCTACAGTACAGAAGATGCTTGACAAGTTGGCTAAGACCAACATCATCCACAAGAACAAGGCTGCAAACTTGAAGTCAAGCCTCGCCCTCCACATCAACAGCTTGGGCTAATTATAGGCTTTGGCTGCAAATGGCAGACAAAAGATAAATAGGTCATAAACCTTGCGGTTTATGACCTAATTTTTTTATATCTACACCAACCTATATATACCTTTCTAACGCTTATTACCTTCCTACCTCCTTAACACAATTGAATTAAATTACGCTATTTACTAGCTCTTTCGTTCAACAGCTGTTAGACGGTCATAGAAGCTTGCTTCGTTGGTCATCGAAACAAGCTTTATTTGCCAATGAAGCCTGCTGCGATTTCCACAACACTTTTTGAGCTTAATTATTGCATCTTACTACAAAAATCAGCCATAAAAATATTTCGCTAATTCAAATATTTTTTATATCTTTGCACAATATAAGCATTATGTAAAAATGGAACAAAATCAGAACACAGAAAATAATTATTCCGCCAGTAACATCCAGGTGCTGGAAGGTCTTGAGGCCGTTCGTAAGCGTCCTGCCATGTATATTGGCGATATTAGCGAGAAAGGTCTTCACCATCTTGTAAACGAGACTGTCGACAACTCTATCGACGAGGCTATGGCTGGTTATTGTACCGATATCGAGGTTACAATCAACGAAGATGAGTCTATCACCGTACAAGACAACGGCCGTGGCATCCCTGTTGATATGCATGAAAAGTTGCACAAGAGCGCCCTTGAGGTAGTAATGACTGTGCTCCATGCGGGAGGTAAGTTCGACAAGGGTTCTTACAAGGTCAGCGGTGGTCTCCATGGTGTTGGTGTAAGCTGTGTTAACGCATTGTCTACCCACATGATGTCACAGGTATTCCGCAATGGCAAAATCTATCAGCAGGAATACGAGAAAGGAAAGCCTTTGTATCCTGTAAAGGTGGTTGGCGAAACCAATCTCAGAGGTACTCGCCAGCAGTTCTGGCCAGATCCAACAATCTTCACTACCACACACTATCAGTGGGATATCATCGCACGCCGTATGCGTGAGCTTGCTTACCTCAACGCAGGTATCCGCATCACTCTTCGCGACCTTCGTCCAGACGAGGACGGCAAAACAAAGGAAGAAGTTTTCCATGCAAAGGATGGTTTGAAGGAGTTTGTTCGCTACGTAGACCGTCACCGTCAGCACTTGTTCGACGATGTAATCTATCTCAAGACAGAGAAAAACAATATTCCTATCGAGGTGGCAGTGATGTACAACACCGACTATTCAGAGAATATCCACTCATACGTCAACAATATCAACACCATCGAGGGCGGTACTCACCTCACAGGTTTCCGTATGGCTCTCACCCGCACTCTGAAAGCTTATGCAGAAGCCGACCCTACTATCTCTAAGCAGATAGAGAAGGCAAAGGTAGATATTGCGCCAGAGGACTTCCGTGAAGGTCTTACTGCAGTTATCTCCATCAAGGTTGCCGAACCACAGTTCGAAGGTCAGACAAAGACTAAGCTTGGCAATAGCGAGGTGCAGGGTGCCGTTCAGCAGGCTGTTAACGAGGCTCTCTCTTACTATCTTGAGGAGCATCCTACAGAGGCTAAGCAGATTTGCGAAAAGGTGGTACTTGCTGCTACAGCTCGTATCGCAGCACGCAAGGCTCGCGAAAGCGTACAGCGCAAGACTGTTATGACAGGTGGTGGATTGCCAGGCAAGCTTGCTGACTGTTCAAACAAGGATCCAAAGAATTGCGAAATATTCCTCGTCGAGGGTGACTCTGCGGGAGGTTCTGCTAAGCAGGGACGCGACCGCTATACACAAGCCATTCTTCCATTACGCGGAAAAATTCTTAACGTAGAAAAGGTACAATGGCACAAGGTATTCGAAGCTGAGTCTGTAATGAATATCATCCAGTCTATCGGAGTCCGCTTCGGTGTAGATGGCGAAGATTCTAAGGAGGCTAACACTGAAAAGTTGCGCTACGACAAGATTATCATCATGACCGATGCCGACGTCGATGGTTCTCACATCGACACCCTTATCATGACATTGTTCTATCGCTTCATGCCAAAGGTTATTCAGGAAGGTCACCTCTACATCGCTACTCCTCCATTGTATAAGTGTACATACAAGAAGTTCAGCGAGTATTGCTACACCGAGCAGCAGCGTCAGGCTTTCATCGACAAGTATGTTGATGGTCGCGATGACGACAAGGCTTTGCACACACAGCGCTACAAAGGTCTTGGTGAGATGAACCCTTCACAGCTTTGGGAAACCACTATGGACCCTAAGAGCCGTCTGCTGAAGCAGGTTACTATCGAGAACGCTGCCGAGGCTGATGAGATTTTCTCTATGCTCATGGGCGACGACGTAGAGCCACGTCGTGAATTCATCGAGAAGAATGCTACATATGCTAATATCGACGCATAATTATCAAACAATAATACTAAAGGGGAACTCTGTAGGGCCACAATGGCTTCAGGGTTCCCTTTTTAAAAATCCTTTAAGCAGTAATGAAACTATTATCTAAATCTTCGGCAATACTACTTGCCTTGACAAGCTTCGGCAATGCCTATGCCGAACAACTACCTATGCGTCTATGGTACAACCGTCCTGCTGAGTATTTTGAAGAAGCCTTGCCTATCGGCAATGGCAAAATGGGAGCCATGATCTATGGTGGTGTTGACGACAACACACTTTTTCTCAACGACATCACACTATGGACAGGCAAACCTGTCGACCACAATATCGACAAGGATGCTCACACATGGTTGCCAAAGGTGCGTGAAGCTCTTTTCAATGAAGACTATCGCAAGGCAGAAGAGCTGCAGAAACATATTCAAGGTCCTAACAGCCAATACTATCAGCCACTTGCCACACTTCACATATACGATGAAATGGGCAAAAAAGCCACCAACTACTATCGATCGCTAAGTATCGATAGCGCTATCTGCCACGATTCTTATACTATCAACGGTGTAAACTACAGTCGTGAATACTTTGCTTCTAATCCTGACAAGCTCATCGCCATTCGCCTGAAAGCAGACAAGCCTGGAGCTATCACACAGCAAATAATGCTTACAGGTCAGACTCCTCACAAGGTGAAAGCAAGCAACAATCAGCTCACTATGACCGGTCATGCTGTTGGCGATCCACTCAACTCTGTACACTTCTGCACCATCCTTCAGGCTAATGCCACAGATGGCACAATCAGCGCAACAGACTCTTCATTATATATAAAAGGTGCAACCGAGGTTACTATCTATATCGTAAACGAAACAAGCTTCAATGGCTCCGACAAGCACCCTGTTACTCAGGGCGCTCCATTTATAGAAACTGCAGCCGACGACATTTGGCACACCAAGAACCATAAATACGATGAGTTCTTATCGCGCCATGTTGCCGACTATAGCAAGTATTTCTCTCGTCTATCGTTCACCCTCAATGGAGCTAAATACAATTACGACATTCCTACCGATTCTTTGCTAAAGCAATATACCGACAAAGGTGGCAAAAGCAGATACCTCGAAATGCTATATATGCAATATGGCAGATATCTGCTCATTTCTTGCTCTCGAACACCTGGTGTTCCAGCCAATCTTCAAGGTCTGTGGGCAAACAAGCTATATTCGCCTTGGCGAAGCAACTATACTGTAAACATCAACCTTGAGGAAAACTATTGGCCAGCAGAAGTTGCCAACCTCTCTGAAATGGCAATGCCACTATGGGACTTCATGCAGCATTTGGCAAAGAATGGTAGCTACGTGGCTAAAAACTACTATGGTATAAACCGCGGATGGTGTTCGAGCCATAATAGCGACCTATGGGCTATGGCAAACCCTGTGGGCGAGAAACATGAGAGTACCACATGGAGCAACTGGAATATGGGATTAGCTTGGCTTTCGCAAGCTCTATGGGAACACTATGCCTTCACTATGGATAAGCAATTCCTTGCCAATACAGCTCTTCCTATTCTTAAAGGTGCAACTGAGTTCTGCGAAGATTGGCTCATAGAGAATCCTCACAAGAAGGGTGAACTCTTCACAGCTCCTTCTACAAGTCCGGAGAACAAATACCGCTTGTCCGATGGTTTCAAGGGTGGCACCTGCTATGGTGGTACTGCCGACCTCGCTATCATCCGCGAGTTATTCAACAACACCATTGCTGCAAACAAGATCTGTAATGGCACCACATTGTCTTCAGTAGAAGATAAGCTACAGCGCCTGCATCCTTACACCGTAGGCAAGATGGGGGACATCAACGAATGGTATTTCGATTGGGACGACCAAGACTTCCAACATCGTCATCAGAGCCATCTCATCGGTCTATATCCAGGTCATCAGATAACTCCTATCAAGACTCCAGCCCTTGCAAAGGCTTCTGTTCGTAGCCTCGAGATAAAGGGCGATATGACAACAGGATGGAGCACAGGATGGAGAATAAACCTTTGGGCTCGACTAAATCGTCCTGACCAAGCATACCATATTTATCAGAAGTTGCTCACCTATGTGAGTCCGGATGAATACAAAGGTCCTGACCGTCGCAGAAGTGGAGGCACCTACCCTAACCTCTTCGATGCTCACCCACCATTCCAGATAGATGGCAACTTTGGTGGTACTGCTGGCGTTTGCGAGATGCTTGTGCAGAGTTCGCTTGAGCTAACCGCTGCCAACCAGCCAATGGCTACTATCACCCTCCTTCCAGCATTGCCAAACGAATGGAGCAAGGGAGAAATTAAAGGTATCAAAGCTCGTGGCGGTTATACTATTGACATGAAATGGGCTAACGGCAAGGTTGTAGAAGCTATTATAACAGCTTCTGTCAACGGCAAAGCCATTGTCAACTACAATGGCTCATCGAAACAAATATCTCTCAAAGCAGGAAAAAAGAAAGTACTGAAATAAAGAGATCAACTATACAAAAGGAATATAATAAAATAAAAGATGCGTATAATATTAGTTATCATATCATGCATGTTGTCCACATTGATGGCAATGGCTCAGGAGTACAACCTTCGTTGGATTTCTTCGCCAAGCGTTGACTCTACTGCTCAGATATGGTTTCGCAACCAATACGTACATCATAAGAAAATAAAGAAAGCTTACGTCTGCATAGCCACTACTGGCTATGCAGACCTTTATATAAATCGTCGCAACGCAAGTCGCAATTATCTTGCGCCCTACCGACAGCCATATTCCGACTACCCTGTTTCTACTATCTACGACATCACTCGCTTTTCGCGCCCTGATACAACTACCATTGCCGTATGGTATTCTCCTTCATATCCACATATCAACAATCGTCAGCTATCCCTCATCTATTACGGCACCTATCAGGATGGCTCATCGTTCTCTTTTGCTTCCGACGATTCTTGGCTCTGCCGTCCATCATGCTCGCAATTTAACAGCAAAGGTAGTGAAACCATCGACGGTAGAATCGACAAAAATGAATGGAAAGCTAATCAAATCAACGACCTTGCACTATGGCAAGGATGCAAAAAGCAGCCCATTTCATCGAAGGAATATCCCCATTCCACCGATAACCTCAATAATACTATAGAAAGCATCATTCCCTATCGCTATTTCGACATAGAGAAAGATACCATAACCTATGATTTCGGTTTAGGCTTCATTGGCTTTGCTCGTGTTACCCTTCGTGGTGCGAGAAAGGGCGAACGTATATTTATTGGCGACATAGAATATATCTGTAGCGGTCAGCTTGATGAACAAGCTTGCCTACGCTTCACCACAATGCCTGTCCGCAAACTAACTATCTATGGCGACAAAAAGTTTCGTGCTGACCATATAGTAAATGTAGAAGGTATTAGTATAATAAGCCACTAATAAGGTATATTAACTCACACTTTATCAGAAGATTGGTAAGACAAATCGACCAATTATCGACACTTTCTTATACTTTTCTGTTGACAATTCAACCAAATTATGTATATTTGCAAAAGAAACGGAAAAGAAAAGGAAAAATGGACGATTATCAGATGCACCCTATCACCATCGACTCTATAAAGAGTTTATGCAACTGCGACTATCTTGACAACGATCTTGTGATATTCGACGAGATTGCTAAAGTTCCAATACCCGACGAGCCACGCCGTATGGGTTGCATATTGATGGCGCTATGTCTGAACGGCACAGCTACATATAATGTGGATACAAAGGCGCACCACGTTAAGGCTGGAGATGTGATAATAATAAGTACCAACCAGGTGACAGACAGCTTCAATATGTCTGCCGACTGTAGTGGTATGGCTTTTATGATGTCTGAGAATTTCTTCCGCGAGATAATATCTGGTATGCACGAGATATCTTCTCTGTTTCTATTCTCACGCCAGCATCCTGTATGCAACTTGGAGCCCGACGAGGTATATCTAACAAAGAATTATATAAAATCTCTTATCTACAAGCTCAAAGAGAATACCCATCGCTATCGCCGTGAAACTGTGATGTCGCTATTGCGTACCATGATCTATGACCTCAGCAATGTGATATACCGTATAATGCAAGACAACGAGAAAAAGAGTACTCGTGCTGACAGGATATTCTCAGAGTTCTTGCTGTTGGTAGAAAACAACTATCGCACTCAGCGACGTGTGGGATGGTATGCGCTAAACTTAGGTATCACACCAAAATATCTATCAGAGATGGTGAAAGTGGCAAGCAGACGCACGCCAAACGACTGGATAGACGACTATGTGACGCTTGAGCTAAGAGTATTACTTAGGAATACCAACAAGAACATAAAAGAGATAACAGAAGATATGAACTTTCCAAACCAAAGCTTCCTTGGCAAATATTTCAAGGAGCATGTAGGAATAAGTCCTTCTGCATATCGCAAGGGTAAGCACTATTCTGCTGGTGCCAATAATGTTTCAGCAATTTCGCATAGTTCCTGATACCACTCCTTGCCAAAGCGACGAACTAATGGCCCTTCGAGGAACTTATATACAGGTAAGCCAAGTTCCCTACCCTTTTCTACTGCCGGACGGCATACATCCCAACGATTATAGTTAAGACCTACAAGACCGCCAGCAAATCGTTTCTCACGAATAGGATAAAGAGCACAAGAGATAGGCTTTATAAACTTTGTTTTGCCACCACGATAAGCACGTTCAAGAGCACACAGGCAACAACCATTCTCATAGCATGTAAACACACAGTCTTTACCATTTACGATACTCGTAACAAGGTCGCCATCACGATCGTTGTATGCCACACCTTGCTTATCGACAACAGCCTGCGCAGAAGCACTCATATCGTTCCATACAATGTCGAGAGCATCTTCGATGCCTGCTATCTCGTCCATGGTTAACGGAGCACCTGCATCGCCCTCAACACAACATTCACCCTTGCATTTGTCAAGGTCGCAACAGAATTTCTCAGTAATAATATCTGGCGACACCAGTACGTCGCCCACTTGTATAATATGTAAGTCTTGCATATTCAGTAAGTCTTTACCACTCTATAGTCTTTTCTCCATTCTGCGCCAAATACTCATTACAACGCGAGAACTGATGATTGCCAAACCATCCACCTCTGTTTGCAGACAAAGGCGAAGGATGCACGCTCTCAAGTACCAAATGCTTATTTTGGTCAATAAGATACTTCTTGCTACGAGCAAAACCACCCCAAAGCATAAACACCAAGTGTTCACGATTATCGCTCAATGCCTTTATGGCAGCATCGGTGAATGTTGTCCATCCCAATCGCTGATGGCTATTGGCAACATGTGCCCTTACAGTAAGTGTAGCATTTAGCAGCAACACACCCTGTGTAGCCCAACGAGTAAGGTCGCCAGATTTAGCTGCAGGTTTACCAAGGTCGAGTTCTATCTCCTTGAAGATATTGATGAGCGAAGGAGGAGGAGTAACGCCTTCAGGCACCGAGAAACTCAATCCCATAGCCTGACCAGGCTCATGATATGGGTCTTGACCTATTATCACCACCTTTACATCGTCAAACGGACAAAGGTTGAAGGCATTAAAAATCTTGTTGCCTGGAGGAAAACATTGATAATGCAAGTATTCCTCCCTCACCAGATTAGTAAGGTTAACGAAATATTGCTTATCAAACTCTGCACCAAGGTGCTGTTTCCATGAAGATTCTATTTCTACGTTCATAGGGAGAAAAAAGAAAGAAAGCCTCACTCCCAGCCCCTCTCCAAAAGGGAGAAGGAAGTAATTAGCATTATTGCTGGGAGTGAGGTTTTAATATTTTGTAGAGGGGTGAGGCTACTATTAGTCTTCGATAAGGCACTCGCCTGTCATTTCTGCAGGCTGCTCCAAGCCCATGATATGGAGGATAGAAGGAGCAACGTCAGCCAAACGACCATCCTTAACTGTTGCTGAGTTGTTGTCAGTAACGTAGATGAATGGAACAGGGTTCAAAGAGTGAGCGGTGTTTGGTGTGCCGTCTTCGTTGATAGCATTATCTGCGTTACCGTGGTCAGCGATGATGATAGCCTCGTAGTCGTTAGCCTTAGCAGCCTCGATAACTTCGCGAACACAGTTGTCAACAGCATGTACAGCCTTAGCAATAGCATTGTAGATACCTGTATGACCAACCATATCGCCATTAGCGAAGTTTACAACGATGAAATCATACTCCTGAGTATTGATAGCACCAACGAGCTTATCCTTTACCTCGTAAGCAGACATCTCTGGCTTCAAGTCGTAGGTAGCAACCTTTGGAGAAGGTACCAAGATACGATCCTCGCCCTCGTATGGAGTCTCACGACCACCATTCAAGAAGAATGTAACGTGAGCATATTTCTCTGTTTCTGCTGTATGGAGCTGCTTCTTGCCATTAGCTGCAAGATACTCACCAAGAGTATTAGTAACATTCTCCTTAGGGAAGAGGATGTTTACACCCTTGAAGCTTGCATCATATGGAGTCATGCAGAAATACTGCAATCCAGGGATAGTATTCATGCCCTCTTCTGGCATATCCTGCTGAGTCAATACCTGAGTAAGCTCCTTAGCACGGTCGTTACGATAGTTGATGAAGATAACAACATCGCCCTCGCCTATTGTACCGTCTACATTAGAATTGCTGATTGCCTTGATAAACTCGTCGGTTACGCCCTCGTCGTAGCTTTCCTGCATAGCCTGTACCATATCGGCAGACTTCTTGCCTTCGCCCTTTACCAAGAGGTCGTAAGCTTCCTTCACACGATTCCAACGCTTATCACGGTCCATAGCATAGAAACGACCAATGATGCTTGCGATATGTGCGCCATTGTTGTCGCAGCACTTCTGTACATCCTCGATAAAGCCCTTACCGCTCTTAGGGTCGGTATCACGACCGTCCATGAAGCAATGTACGAACACCTTGTCTGTCAAACCATACTCCTTACCAATCTCGATGAGCTTGAAGAGATGGTTAAGTGAAGAGTGTACACCACCAGTAGAAGTAAGACCCATCAAGTGGAGCTTCTTACCGTTATCGCGAGCATAGCTGTAAGCCTTTATCACTTCCTTGTTGTTGAGGATTTCGCCGCTTTCGCAAGCCTTGTTGATCTTCACCAAGTCCTGATATACGATACGACCTGCACCGATATTAAGGTGACCAACCTCAGAGTTACCCATCTGACCGTTAGGCAAACCTACATCTTCGCCAGAAGTCTGGAGTGAAGAGTGAGCCGAAACGGCTGTAAGATAATCAAGATAAGGAGTTGGAGTGTTATAGATAACATCACCTTTACCATGCTGACCGATTCCCCATCCATCGAGAATCATCAAAAGAGCTTTTTTTGCCATAATTACTATTTTATTATAAGTTTATTGTATTCCGTTGCAAAATTACTATAATTCAGTGGAAACACAAAACAAGCGAGCCAATAATTTTGACTCGCTTGTTTGCCTATTATATTAATAATTCTTTATGCCATTTAATGTAAGTTACTACCTTAACACCTTCTTTACAGTACCATCAGAATACTTAACGATGTTGATGCCTGCACCAAGAGCCTGGCGCAAAGTGCCATCAGTAGAATATATTGCTACAGGAACCTTTACAGAGTTTTGCTCAATTCCTTTGACTGCAGTTGAAGCAGCTGTAACAATTACATCGTCGAGGAAGAAACGCTTACCTGGAGTAAACTTTATCTTTATATTGTCAGAACCTGTGATGGTAGCGGTAAAGGTCTGCCAAGAATCTGTAGTCATATTGAATGAAGAAGGAGAAATAGTAGCATCGCCATCTATTGAGACAGACAGGCGGGTATCATCCTTACCCCAAGGAGCAGCACGGAACGTAAGAGTGGCAGTACCGTCTATCTCGATAGCAGGAGTTGTAGCTTCGCCTTTCTTCTTGCTTGAACCAAAACGAGCACAACCATCAGCACCATGAGAACTTTCAGAATACCAGCCAGCATTGTCGGTTTCAAAGTCTGAGTCAGCAAATCTTCCTGTTCCACTAAACGCATTATCATTACCACCTGTACCAGCACAAGCATCAAAGGTTTCAGAGAATATAACTTCGCCAGTAGGAGTATTTGATGAAGACGAATTGAAGTAGTTAGGTCCAAAGTCCATAGAAGCCACACCATCGCTTGTTACTTCGATATTGCGGATTGCTACATCCATGTATTTCTTGCCATCACTATTTTTTGTATATATAGCATTGGATGGACGTGATAAATTAGTCAAGCTATCATTGCCCTTATAAGGATATGGGTCGCCCAAGTATGTTGTCTTGGTGTAGCCTTGCTGATTTTTGCTATAATACTTAGAGTCATCATCATTGTCGGCATGGAATATTGTCATGCGCTGATGAGGGTTAGTGAATTGCAAATCTGGATCATAACCTGTGGTATTAACCATATTATAATACCATACCGTTTGGTCGAAGTCAACATGAGTGATAATCACACCACTCTGAGGCAGACTCTCGTCCCAACCAGAGAACTGGCGGTTTTCTACCAAGAAGTATTCATCCTCGTTGCCACTATTGATAAGTTTATAAGCCTCGCCACCTTCTGTAAGAGCCTTCATGCCAGTAACAGAAAGTTCAGCACCCTTGCGCACTTCTATTGGGTCAATCCAGCCTGAAATCATACGCTCATAGGCTGTATATCCGCAAGGCTGATATCCATCTTCATTATATGCCCCATAGTCCATAAGGTCGAATGGTCCCATACCGAAGTTGCCTGAGTAGCCAGTATCATACATATCTGGGATACCCATACAATGTGAGAATTCATGGCACATAGCACCGATACCACCAACCTCGCCTGCGCCATTAAGCTCAGAGCTACAAGCATAGGTATCAACCTTCACACCATCAAGAGTCAAAGCCATTGATGCACCAGAGAGCAGCCATTCGTGTGGCCAAATAGTATTTTCTTTACCGCTATCAGCTTCGCCATAACCAGCATATATAACATACACTTGGTCTACTTCGCCATCGCCATCCCAGTCGTATTTTGAGAAATCAACCTTTGAGTCAACGCCCTTGCAAGCCTCAACAATCATCTCTTCAGGATGAAGGTCGGAGCCATTTACGTCATTGCCACCATAATATTTCATGTTGTGAGCCAACTTCACCGGACCAACAACATCGAAGTCGAGTTCAAACTGTCCACGGCTCTGCGCAAGGAAATAATCCTTTACCGAACCTTGGAAGAAGCCTTCGCTATATCCTTTTTCGTTTGCTATACTATTAAAAATAGTCTGTGGGTTGCTATCCTTGAACTTAGCATCTGTAAACTCCACCAATATCACCAAGCCCTTTTTCTTACCCTTGAATATATCGGTAGCTTTGCTGATATTGCGACGAGCAGCACGTCGAGCATGAGCCTTAGCCTTGCGAGCCAAAGCACGAGTAGTGAGATTAGAAATTGCAGTAGCATCTGCAAGCTTAAAAATATTATTTTCGTCTGTTGGCACATACTTATTGCCATAGGCATCTTGCCAATAGTGCATAAACTCATCACCTATCAACGACACCTGCACCTTCGTGCCATCGTTAAGTGTAATAGTGTTTGTCAAACCGCGCTTAGCAGGCAGAGCCATTGCAGCCAACGACATGAGCGCAAGCATTCCTGTTAGAATAGTTTTCTTTATCATATGTTATCAATTAATATACATAAAAACTAATGAGAGAAGAGTGCAAATATAGTGTTTTTATTTTAATAAATCTCAATAATCAGGTGACAAAAACGTTATTTTATTATATATTCACAAAATTAATCAACAAACAAGCTATTTCTATAAACAAAGAATCCTTGAGCATACTACTTTGATAAACCAAAAAGCGGCATTCGCAAATAATGCGAATACCGCTTCCTTATTATATAATTAAGGTGAAACTCGAAAGCCACCCTATTTAAGACCTTTGTTTACTTAACAACAATCTTCTTGCCACCTACTACGTAGATACCCTTAGCCAAGCCCTTAACAGACTCGCCTGCATTACGAACCTTTGCACCATTCAAGTTGTAAACGGCAGCATTCTTAGCAGCAACAGCGATTGAAGAGATACCATCAGAGGTTGCAAACTTATAAGAGATTGGGCAGAATACGTAAGTTTCGAAATCCACGAATACTACACCAACAACGCTCTCAAACTTAGCTGTCTCTGGCATATCCTCAGGAAGAACGGAGAACTGATCTGCAAGAATAATAGATGCATCATCCTGCTTGATAACAGGAGCACCATCTTCAACAGCGAAGTCAACATCCTTAAGTTCGAACAAACGCAAGTGGTTCTCTGCCTTCTGAAGATCAGCAATCTTAGCCTCTGTAGGAGTGATTGTGGTAGGAGTGATTGTAAGTTCTGACTTAGAAGTCTCATCATTAGCTACCAAAGCTGTAGACCAAGCGCTATAGTTAACATTGATATAACCATTGAGCTCTACGCCCTCCTTAAGTTCACCTGTGAACCAGCTGTTTGCATTAGCCTTTGTTATAATGTTAGAGATTTCAACAGCACCTGTCTCATCCTCAAGAATTGCGAATGATACAGCAGCACGTGGGTCGATACCCTCGTCCATATTCTGAACATAAGTAATCTTAGCGTTCTTCAACATGAGCTTAACGCTTGGAAGCTCCATTTCGCCACCTTCAATCTTGCTGAGAGCAGCAATGTTCTCAACAACAGGAATTTCTGGAGCTGCAGGAGTTTCTTCATAAGATAAAGGAGTAAAGAAATACTTAGGAGTTTCCTGATCTAATGATTCATACCCTGCATACAAAATACCTGTAACGCTCTGAAGCTTTTCTGGCATATCGCTACCATCAGATTTCCACTTAGAAAAGGCATCACGAAGTTCTATAGAGGCTTCACCCTGACAGATATCAAAGTCTGGAGCTTCCTCTGTACCCACATTCTTAATAGTTACATCTTGGAGTTTAAACAAGCGCAAATCGTTCTCTGGCTTCATAGCTTCAGCAAGAGTTGCCTCGGTAGGTACTACTGTTGAAGGAGTAGGTGTTATTTGTGATTTTTCTGTATCCTCTGATGCCCAAAGAGTGTTAGGCCAGTTGAGAGTTGCATAGAGGGTACCATTGAGAACTGAACCTTCCGCAAAGTCGCCTTCAAGCGTACCTTCCGCAGTTGCCTCCATCATAAGATTGCTTATATCAATAGCACCTGTAGCATCTTCCAAAATAGCGAAGTCTATCATTTCCATGCCATAATCACTACTCTTGTGCAAAGCAGTAATCTTAGCATCGTGGAGGTTCAACTTAACTGGTACTTCATCCCATTCGCTAGCAAACTTGATAGCACGCAATTCTGCAAGGTTGTTAATCTCGGTAAAAGTAGGTAGTGCTTCTGCATCACCAGTCTTCTGGATATAGATAAAGTCAACAGCCTGGTTAGCGTTACCGCCCTTAACCAAATAGATAGGAGTTTCAGCATTTACTTCAAACTCTTCAGATGTACCCTGAGCCCAGTTTACAGTAGAAGCAGTAAAATTGAAGACGTTATTTTCGCCTGCAAGGAAGTTCCATTCAGAACCTGCATTCTTTGTAGCATCACAAATAACAGCGGTCAACTTATATTTACCTGGCTGGAGCTTTGTAATTTCAACGTCAGCCTCTGCTGCATAAGCAGAACCACCATTAGAACTACGAACAAAAGTATTATTGTTTGTAGCCTTTGTCAAACCTTCGATATTCTCTGCTTCAGATAAGAATACGATATCTGTAGTAGTTGTTGGTTTGAAAGTAATATCTTTAACCTGATTGTCAGCCTCAAGAGTATAAGAGAGATAGTATCCCTTCTTGTCAGAGCTCAACTTATCAGATGTATAAAGAGTACCATCAACATTGATAGCATAAGGATAACCTACGTCGAAAGTCTCGCCCTCAAAGTTTGTACCCTTTACGATACCTTCCTGCAAAGGATTACCTTCTTCATCAACAGCATTGAATGTATAATTCCATTTAGCAGCCTCGCGGAACTTAATAGTAACGACAGTTGAACCATCAGCAGCAATTGTCAAGCTTGAAGCATCGTCGCTATCGTAGACATACTTCACGGTTTTGTCTGCATTATAAACTGCAACCTTATCTTCCTCTGTCAAAGGAGGAACCAAACCACTTTCTGCTACATAAGTAGAACTTGTTTTAATTTCGTTGCCTGCAGCATCTACATACTTAACAGTATAGTTTGTAGCACTTGCAGCATCAACGTATTCCAATGTCAAGTTAAAATCAGATGCCTCTTGCTCACGACCTGTATAAGTAAAGAGCGCAATACCTAAAGTATTATCTGTTGAAGCCTGAAGATAAGAAGTAACATCGTAACTCAACTTCGTCTTCTTTGTTTTAACATTATCACCATTACCATTAATACCTACAGCATTAAGAATTTCGGCAGTATTGGTATTAGTCCATGTTGCTTTAGTTGCATCCCAACCTGTATTGATAGTGGCAACCTGCACATTAGAATTCTTTTTTGATACTGTACAAACAGAATAGAACGATAATGTAGCCTTTTTAAGCAACTTACCTTTCAATGTTGTTGACGCATCAAACTTTGTCAAAACGACAGGTGAGCCTTCATAATTTGCCAACATGTTTGTAAATGCGCCTCCATTGATTTTAGCTTGTGAATAGCGCCAAGAAGTTGCTTCTGCGTTATACAATACAGTATTGGCATTTTGTGCAGTCTTACCGTCTGCTTGTATAACAGTTGTCTGTGTTGGGGTCAATACTGTTTCATCAGCATAAGAAGTCTGAGTACCAACTGAGAACATTGCCAACGCAGTCATCACTAAAGAATAAAATTTCTTCATGTAGTTATAGTTTTGTAGAGTAGAGTGTCGTCAGTCCGTGGGCACTTAAATAATAGGTAAAAGTTTTGGGGATTCGGTTGCGGACTGTTTAATCACCTTCCCGTCTTAGGGGTAAGGTCAGCCGAATTGCGATTAGTTTATCTTTGTTTTTTAAGTCTTAATATAAGTCGTTAATTATTAGTAGAATATATTAAATAGAGGTTTGATTGCAAAAGTAACTAAAATATTTGTAATAAGTGGCAATTTGCCAATATTTTTTTGTTATATCTCATATTTTTATGATATAACTTCCGAATTGCTAACCTGCAAAAGCAAGAAGGGAAGCAAAGATTAGGACTTACTTCCTATCTTTGCTTCCCTTCTATCATATTAGGGGCTTTCAAGAATTATTTTGCATTTATCTCCTTGAGCAAACGGTCTGCATGTCCCCAAGAGTCCATCATATAGAGCACATAGCGGATATCAACGCCGATACAACGAGCCAAGTGGCTATCGAAGTTGATGTCTGAAGAAAGGCTATCCCAATTGCCATCGAAGGCAAGTCCAATGAGGTTGCCATTACCATCAAACATAGGTGAGCCCGAGTTACCGCCTGTGATATCATTGTTGGTGAGGAAGCAGAGCTGGAACTTACCTGTTGTTTGGTCTACATACTTACCAAACTCATTTGAGCTAAAGAGCTTGTGCATGATAGGCTCTGCCTGATAGTCGATAATCTTATTGCCCTTATCCATCTTCTCAACAATGCTCTCGGCAGTAGTATAATAGCCTGAAGGCTTGCCACCAAGGTCGAAGCCACCTACCTGACCATAGCTCAAACGCATGGTGAAGTTAGCGTCTGAATAGTGAGGAAGGTCTTCTTCCATGCGAAGCTTAGCAGCACAGAGATGTTTCTCCTGCTTGTTGATATCGTCGCTTACGCTATTGATGTTTTCACGCAATACGCCGAGCACCTCCAAGAGGTCGAGACCAAGCTGCACACCTGGGTCTTTGAGATATGACTTGCGGTTGATGTAGATAGGTGTACCACTCTTCATGAGGAATGAGTTAGCATAGAGATAGTCTACATACTTAGCATAGTCGCCACCAAACTTACTGTCGATGGTAGCATAGAACTTAGGGAGATATTTGCTATCTACATGCTCGCGATAGTTCTTCATCAATACTGCGAGAACCTCCTTGTCGAGAGCCTCATCCCATTCCTCGCTATTGTCGGCAAACTCTATATACTGCTTCGACTTCTTATTCTTTGGTCCCTTAACTTCCATTCTGTCGAGAGCCATAGCACGAGTAGTAAACTCATTGGTACGACGGAAAGCCTCGCTATAGTTTGTCCAAACCTTCATATATTCGAAGCGCTTGTCATAGAGCTGCTTCATCTTATCGAAGTCGAGCTGTCCCTTCAGATAGCCTGTAGAATCCTGATAAGCTTTGATACGCTTCTCGTAGTCGCGCTTCAAATTGATGATGCCGATAGAGTCGATACACTTGTTCATACCAAGCGAGTTCTTCCAATAGTTAGAGCTCTGAGCATACTTAGAATCATACTTGATACGTACAGCCTCGTTGGCACGCATATGGCGAATCATCACATCCTGCTTTACACCACGCACCTGAGCACGAGGAGCATTCTGAGCATCGCGCATCTCGTGGATACCAAAGCTTGATAGGTAGCGGCTTGTAGAACCAGGATAACCGATGGTCATAGCGTAGTCGCCTTCCTTATATCCCTGCATGCTAACCTGAGCCCAACGCTTTGGATGGTAAGGCACATTGTCCTTGCTATATGCAGCAGGACCATTGGTCTTAGGGTCGGCATAGATACGGAATACAGAGAAGTCGCAAGTCTGACGTGGCCACATCCAGTTGTCAGTCTCGCCACCAAACTTACCCATTGACTTAGGCACGGTGAACACCAAGCGGAGGTCGGTGAAGTCCTGATATGTGGTAGCATAATACTTGTTACCCTCATAGAAAGCATCGATATCGATATGGAGAGTAGAGTCTACCTTCTTAATAGAATCGGTAAGAGCATTCTGCAAAGAGTCGATAAGGTTAGCCTGATCATTAGAGTTCATGTTGTCGATGCCAAGTGCAGTAAGGCGATCGGTAACATCCTTCTGATCAATCATAAAGCTAACGAACATATCCTCGTTAGGCAATTCCTCTTCGAAGCTCTTAGCATAGAAACCGTTGAGCATATAGTCGTGCTCTACGGTAGAATGTGAGCGAATAGCTTCGAAACCACAATGGTGGTTGGTAAACACAAGACCGTCTGGCGATACTACAACGCCAGAGCAATAACCAGAGAAGTTAACTACTGCGTTCTTCAAGGCGTTCTCGCCATTGTAGAGCTGATCATAAGTCATCTTGAAACCTTCTTGCTGCATAATGTTGTAAACAGCATTAGGCAAGTTGTAGATTGTCCACATACCCTCGTCAGCATATGCGGTGTTGAGTCCGCAGAATGCCATCATCGAAGCGATAAGGACTGTTGCTTTTTTCTTCATTACTTGTTTTTCTGTTTTTATTATGATGTTATTATTATCCATTTTCCACCTTTTGCAGGACCTTCACGTTTAATAATGTGGTCTTCTTTTAATTTTTTTAAGTGCTTTGATATTGCGCTTCGATTAATTCCGATTAGATTTGCCATTTCGATAGAAGAAATTGAAGGATTGTCTTTTATCATTCGTATGATAGAGACTTTTGTTTTCTGTCCACCTTTTCTATCTACCGATTCACTTTTCTGTCCACTTTTTCTGTCCACCTTTTGCAAGGTTTTATTATAATGAGGATCCTTTAAGTTCGGCTGCTCTTTCCAATCATCTGTCGGTCGGATATGCAAGTACCTATTTTTTAGAACCCAACCATCTTTAAGAAGTAAGTTCCTGAAGAAACGAACCAGGTAGACAGGAGAGTATTCTATACCTTTTTGAATGTTGCGATAGTTGGCACGAACCAAAGCATTGCGGAAGTACCAGGAATGCTGGGCAAACATATCGTTATTCACCTCATAGCCTAACGAACGGAGATATTGGATGGTGAAAATAGCTGTTGTTCGAGTATTGCCCTCTCTGAAAGCGTGGATTTGCCAGATGCCTGAAATGAATTTAGCAATATGCTCTATCTTCTCATCATCTGTCAGGCCTTTATATTGAAAATTCTTCTCTTGCTCTATATCCCAATCCAAGGCTCTTCGCAAGTCTTCCCAATTTAGGTAATTTACGGATTCTCCTTCGAGCA
>ERZ1032113.220-NODE-220-length-18792-cov-10.470673_pt1 | contig 18792 bp, 15 predicted proteins | sample MGYA00518164_ERZ1032113 | MGnify/ENA primary metagenome ERZ1032113 (study PRJEB33719, sample SAMN04261305) | wastewater metagenome | biome: rural village; feature: human; material: feces | host: Homo sapiens | place: El Salvador | collected 2014-01-14 ... | reverse complement strand
ATATACATTATAAGAAGAAGCGCCCTCGAATGGAGCCCACTTCAGGTAGGCAGATTCCTGCCATCCCTTAGCCTCAGTAATCTGAATCACACCTGCAGGATTTTCAACATCACCACTCTCGCCCTGATCTGCCTTCTTTGCAAAGCTGATGGCCTGAACAGAAGCATCATACTCATCATTTTCTGCGCCTGACTTAGGAGTAATAATAGTCTTGTCACCTTCGAACTTAACACTTGTCAAGTCGGCAGTATTATAATACTTCACATCACCAGCATTTGTGGTAACATACATCTGATTGACCTTGCTGTTACGAGCAACAGCATTGGTAATCTTGTCGGTAGAACCAGGAGTAATGGTAGATCCGCCACCTACAGTCTCAACCTTGATGCTAAAGATGTTCATACCACCACCATTGGTTGTCAATACAACATCGCCATCAGCAGTTACTGTTCCGACGTTTGTTACTTTATCTGCAGAAGTAGCATTAAAAGAACCAGAAACAGGAGTAATGTTTGTTGCATTCAAACCACGAGCAGTTCCAGTTTTACCACTTGCACAACTAACAGTCACTTTCTGACCAGCCTTCAAACTTGGAATAGTCAATACAATTCCGTTTCCATTCAATTCCAAACGAGAATTTCCATAGTTCAAACGCACCTTAGCCTTTCCTTCATCTTTTGTTGCAGGAGCACCAGCAGTAAACTTCAAGCCCTTAGCATAAGCCAATTCTGAGCCATTTGCTACAAGAGCTTCATTCTCCAAAGCTAAGGTATAGCAATAGCGATCGGTTCCCAATACCCAATTAGCATCAGCTGAACATAAAGCTTTATCTGCCTCGCTCATTGCGCCAAATGTCCATGTCTGCGCCATAACAGCACTCAAGCTCATCAAGAGGAGCGCCAAAGTAAATACCATTTTCTTCATTTTGAGTTTCTCCTTTTTTACTTGATGATTACTTTCTTACCATTCACGATGTAAATACCCTTAGACAATCCTTCCAAAGAATTACCTACGAGTTGGCCATTGAGGTTAAATACCTTACCCTGCAATGACTTCTTGACCTCTTCTATCTTGTTGATTCCTGTAGTAGAATCATAAGAAAAAGAAAGAGACACAAGCGACATATCCTTCGTTTCTGAAGAATTGTCTGCATAACTGAGTGTTACGTTATCACCATCGAAGGTGATCTCGGTGACGGTCTTGTCTGAGACATTACCATCAATTTTAACGGTCTGCTTGTTGTTCGCAAAAACAACGGAAGCAAACATACCCGCTAAAAGCAGTAAATAAGTTTTTTTCATTTTAAACTAAAATGTTTAGTAGATATATATTATTTTGGTTTTTACGTTTTACTTTTACGCTGCAAAGGTAGCCAAAATTCTGATATAGCAAACGTTTTCGTTTCACTTTTTACACGCAAACGTTTTCATAAGTGTCAATGTGCCATTAAAACGAAATATATAAAACATTAGGGAAATTAAAAAAGCCGAATCTTGTTACGAAGATTCGGCTTCTAATAAGAAGTGGTACCACCAGGAATCGAACCGGGGACACAAGGATTTTCAGTCCTTTGCTCTACCAACTGAGCTATGGCACCAACTAATATGAACAAACAAGAATTCTCATTTGCGGGTGCAAAGGTAGTACTTTTATTTGATTCCACCAAATTTTTCTGCACTTTTCTTTCAAAAAAGTTTAAAATTCGCTTTTTTATTTTGAAATCTATCAGATTTTATGTACTTTTGCAGGCAATAAAAGCGGGATTTAGCGCAGTTGGTAGCGCACGTCGTTCGGGACGATGAGGTCGCTGGTTCGAGTCCAGTAATCCCGACCAAACAAAGAGTTTACTTCCCGTAAACTCTTCTTTAGATCATATTTTAACTTTAAATGCGAAAACGATATGCCTAAACTAAAAGATTTCTTTTATCTACAGCGTAACGACCGACAAGCCATTCTGGTTCTGCTCGGTATCATCATCATCTGTCTTACTCTCATTATCATTGTTGGAAAAGTTAATACGAAAGAATCAAGTATGGAAAACGACTATTCTGCAGATAACAACCCCAAAAGCATGACTGGCGATAATCAAGAATCATCAACTGCAGATAAAAACATTAGCGAAAAGCATCCTATATATTATAAGGTAGAGGGAACCGTTCATGAGTTGTTTCCTTTCGACCCTAATACTGCCGACAGCACCCAGCTTCTCAAACTCGGTTTACAATCATGGCAAGTACGAAGTATCTATAGGTTTCGTGCTAAAGGCGGCATCTTTAGAGAGAAAACGGATTTTACCCGTCTGTATGGACTTACCAAGAAACAATACGAAGTACTGGCACCTTATATTATAATAGGTGAAGATTACCGGCCTGCATCCGACTACTATGGAAATAGCAGAGGAGGCAAAGGAAGAGGCTATCAAAATTCTCCATACAAAAATGGTGCAAACACAAGTACGTATTCACAAGCAAACAATGGCGCTAATTCTACAAATGCAAATGGCAACAACATCTACAGTTATCCACAAAAACTGAGACCGGGGCAACACGTCATCGTCAACTCTGCCGACACAACAGAACTGATGAAGATTCCTGGCATTGGCAGTTATTATGCTAAAAGCATCACAAGATACAGAGAACAATTAGGAGGCTTTGCATCCATCAACCAGCTGAAGGAAATAGATGGACTGCCAGAAGAAGCTCTGTCTTTCATCAAAATCACTCCTGGAGAAGTGAGAAAGTTGAATATCAATTCCCTCTCGCTCAATCAACTTCGACGTCACCCCTACCTCAACTTCTACCAAGCGAAAGAAATTTGCGACTATCGGCGGCTAAGAGGTCCTTTCAAAAGTCTGGAGGAACTAAAACTTCTCAAGAACTTTCCACCTGCAGAAATAGAGAGACTAAAACCCTATATCATATTCTAATCGAGTAGGAGTAAACACTAATCATAGGTGTTTATCTCCTATTTTCATGTTTGCCGCCAGCTTCTTTCAGATTCCAACTCACGATGAGCACCCCTTGCCTTTGACTATACAATTCCCGCTATTAGGGTTTGTTAGGGACTTGCACCCGTTAGACAAAGCTCATGCCGAACATACCTAAAGAAGCCCCCGATGCGTCACGCACAGGGGGCTTCGAGTGTTTACTTAATTTTCTTACATAATATATGAAAACCGTCAATGAACTAAATCATGGCAGTCTGCATTTCTTGTGAAATCTGATGTAGGCAGTCCAGAATTTGCTGCTTGCGCTTCTGACTTGGCTCATGCATCCCCATCGCATACTGGCGCATGAGCGAGGCATTGATGCCAGCCTTTTTTGCGACCCCACTCATATTGAGATATGGGTAATAGTCGAAGAATGATCCAATGTCGAAACGGAATGTGAACTCCAGCTCGGGAATCTGCTTGCCCTCTTCCTCCAAGAGTGCCTTGATTTCCTGCTGTGCTACATACATATCCTCGATGGCTTGCTTGGCTGAATTACCAAAGCCAGCCAGACTAAAATCAGGAAACTTCTCCACCATAAAGCAAGAGAAGTTCTTGTCTTGCTTGCCTTTTTCTACCTGTATCGTTACTTTTGTTGCCATACTTTATTACAATATTAAAAAGAGACCTTAAACCACTCCTCAAACCATTAATCTCAGAGAAATCAGCCAATCCGAGAAAAATTGCCGGGCTTAAAGCCCGAGCAATCTTTCAAGAATACTGTCGTAAGTCTTTTGAGGGACTTCTCGACTGCCGTGTCGTGGAACTGGGCATTTGAGTCCTGTAATAGGGCTATACCAAACGTCGTGATTTCCACCATGCCGAACAACGAAACATCCAGCTCGGTTCAGCATTCTCACCAATTGACTGGTTTTCATTTGATAAATGAATTGAAAATTAAGTAAAAGATCTCTTTGTCTGAAAGACAATGCAAAGATAACAAAAAAGTTATATTTTTCCAAACTCAAAAATAACTTTTTTGTTATATATGGCAAAATTTAACATTTCAGGCTTGAAAACTTGCCGTTTACCTTTTTTACCATCATTTCCAATGATGTCAAGAATTAAAAATACCTCTTTTCACCAGTTAGATAATACTCATGCAGAGTATACAACTAAAAAGGGTGTGTCATCAGTCAATGACACACCCCCTTGGATTTCAAATCAAAACACTCCTAACTGATGCAGGAATATAGTTAATATACATAATGGACAAACGATACGCACCATAAAGAGATAAACACCGAAAAGAGAGCCTTTCAAAGTTCCCCAATTCGTAAACTCATCTCTGACCACTTTCTTCGGCACATACCAACCTAAGAAAATACAGGTTGCAAAAGAACCCAGCGGCATAAACAACTGAGAAGTAAGATGGTCGCAGAAATCCAGGAAGTTCAAATCAAAGAGACTCAACTCTGGCATGGCTCCACAAGACAAAGAACAGAAGATACCAATAATACAACAGGTTATAGTCTCTATCCAGGCACCCTTCTTGCGAGTTACTTTCAACTCCTCATAAAACATGGCAGTACCGATTTCGTGCATAGAAATAGTGGAAGTCAATGCAGCCAACACCAACAATGCGTAAAACAGTACAGAAATAATATACCCCACAACAGGCATTGAACCAAATGCCTGTTGGAAAACATTAGGCAAAGTGATAAAAATGAGTGAAGGACCACTATCCGGATTAACACCTACAGAGAATGCTGCTGGGAAAATCATCAGTCCCGCCATGATGGCAATAATCGTATCTATCAATGCTATCTGAGTGGCAGATTTCAAGAGATTGGTTTGTCTGCTAAAATAAGAAGCATAGGTACAAAGACAAGCGGTACCGAGGCTCAAGGAGAAGAAAGCCTGTCCCAAAGCTTCCAGCAACACGTTCTCATCCACTTTAGAGAAATCAGGCTTCAACAGAAACTCTATACCCTTGAATGCGCCAGGCAGAGAACAAGACGAGATGACCAATACAATCAGTAAGACAAAAAGCATCGGCATCAAAATTTTGGAAGCTTTCTCTATACCATTGCGCACACCTTTGACTACCACACAATGGGTAATCAAGATAAAAGCAATCGTCCAAAAAGTCGGTTTGATGGGATCAGAAGAGAATTCTACGAAATATTGCTTTACATAACTGACGTCTCCATGAATACCTCCCAACAACGAAGCATAAAGATACTGCAGGCACCATCCAGCCACTACCGCATAAAAACCCAGGATGATCATGGACGTAATAACTCCCATGATACCTAAGATTCCCCAAGGTTTACCATTGGAAAGATTATGATAAGAACGCGCTGCATTAGCAGCAGAATGACGTCCGATAATAAATTCACCTACCATACCAGGAATACCCAGCATGAAGATACATACCAAGTAAATAAGAATGAAAGCAGCACCTCCATTCTGTCCTGCCATATAGGGGAAACGCCAGACATTTCCCAAACCTACTGCTGAACCAGCAGTAGCCAGAATGACTCCCAGCTTGGAGCCAAAACTACCTCTATTTTCCATTTCGAAAGAATTCTAATAAGTACTTCATATTGATGGCGATAAGTACTCATGGGTTATTAATTACAAGATTCCGTCCAGGATTCCCAATTGATTCAGGAATACCAAGAGAATCAGAATAGGACAAACGAACCGCACCAAAAACAGATAAATACCAAAAAGATTTCCCTTTAAGGTTCCCCAATTGGTAAACTCATCCTTCACTAACTTCTTCGGTACATGCCATCCGATAAACAAGCAGGTAAGGAAACCGGCTATAGGCAAGAAGATCTGTCCTGTAACAAAGTCAAACCAATCAAACAAGGTTTTACCCAAGAAGGTCAATGAATCTGTAGCACCCAAAGAGAGCGAACAGAAAGCACCGATAATTGCACAGGAAACCGTAACGATAATTGCTCCTTTCTTGCGGTCTATCTTCAGTTCTTCATAGAAGAAAGAAGTATTCACCTCATGCAATGACATCAGCGAAGTAAGTGCAGCCAATGACAAAAGTATATAGAACAACAAGGAAACAATCCATCCCAAAACAGGAATAGAAGCAAAAGCCTCATTGAATACATTCGGCAAAGTGATGAAAATCAAAGAAGGACCACTATCAGGAGATACACCTACCGAGAACGCTGCAGGGAAAATCATCAGACCGGCAAGAATCGCGACCATAAAATCGATGAGTGAAATCTGCAATGCCGATTTGAAGAGATTGGTTTGGCGGCTAAAATAGGATGCGTATGTACAGATACAGCCCATACCTATACTTAAGGAATAGAAAGACTGTCCTAAAGCACCTAAGAAAACGCCTCTATCCACCTTTCCAAAGTCTGGTTTCAAAAGAAACTCAACACCTTTCCCTGCATCTGGCAAGAGACAAGCAGCTGCCACGATGATGAGCAAAAGGATAAACAGGATAGGCATCATGATCTTAGATGCTTTTTCTATACCGCCTCTCACTCCATGAATAATCACGAAATGACAAATCAGGAAAATTACCACCGCCCACATGACAGGCCGGATTGGATCTGAAGAGAAATCCTTGAAGTAATTAGCCACAAAAGTTGGATCACCATGCAATTCCCCCATGATACTGGCATAAACATACTGCAAGCACCAACCTGATACAACTGCATAATAACCCGTGATCAGAAATCCAGTAAGCACCTCCAGATATCCGATCCATTTCCATGAATTACCATTGGCCACTTTGGTATAAGCACGAGCCGTATTGGATGCTCCATGACGACCGATGATAAATTCGGATATCATACAAGGAATACCCAACAGGAGTACACAACCAATATATACCAAAATAAAGGCGGCACCACCTTCCTGCCCAGCCATGTAAGGGAAACGCCATACATTACCAAGTCCAACAGCACCACCAGCCGTAGCAAGTATCAAACCAATCTTGCTACCAAAACTTCCTCTACTATTTTCTGTCATTTGAAATACTTTCTCTTTATACGAGTGCAAAATTATAAAATAATTCGCATTTAAACGTATAAATCGAAAGTAAATATCTCAAATTAGTTCACTTTTTGTAATTTTATGCCATTTCTGATACTTTTTTATCACTTTTATTCCGAAAAAGCAACAGAAACCATACACCTTAACGATATTCTTCAGGCAGGGTATTGCGCCAAACCACAAAAGGGAAATTCAATAAATGCGAATTATAGAATCGCTTGTCGCCAGTCACCTCCATTCCGATGAAATCCGGTTTCTCGTAAGCTTCGTTTTCATCACTAAGTTCCACCTCAGCCATGACAAGGCCTTCGTTATCTCCATAGAACTCATCGATTTCAAAGGTATGCTTACCACTCTTCACCAGATAGCGGCGCTTATCGATGACACCACCCTTACAAAGTTGCAAGAGATGTTGCGCCTCATCCATAGTGATTTCCTTTTCAAACTCATAACGCGTCATTCCTCCATTTACAGACCTACCTTTGATCGTGAGATAAGCCTTGTCATCACGCGTACGTACCCTCACGGTAGCCCCATCAGCAGGAATATAGCCCTGCTGAATATGGCTATTAGAAAAGGCGGCGCTTTTATATGCGTCGCCCTTCTTTACGAGGAATTTTCTTTCAATTTCTAATCCACTCATAGTTTCCATATTAGAAACAGGAAATCACAGATAAAGATAACTTCCCATTTCCGGTTCATAAATTATGCGATAGAAGATGCATAAATAGCGAAGATAATAGCCAAAACTATCAACACGCCAAATATCCACTTGATGACTTTCTCACCCTTCTCTGCCTGCTTCTTCTCATAAGCAGCATGCTTTGCTCTTCTTAAGTCTTTATTACTACTCATAGTCTTTTAATATTAGGTTATTATTACTATTCTTCATTCTCGGAAGGGAATTCCATCAGGTATGCCTTGATAAATCCGTCTATCTTACCATCCATTACGCCATCAACATCCGATGTCTGATAATTGGTACGATGGTCTTTCACACGACGGTCATCGAAGACATAGCTTCGAATCTGACTTCCCCACTCGATCTTTTTCTTACCAGCCTCTATCTTAGCCTTAGCTTCGAGACGTTTCTTCATGGCACGGTCGTAGAGTTGGCTCTTCAAAAGCAACAATGCCTTGGCACGGTTCTTCGGCTGGTCACGCGTCTCAGTATTTTCGATAAGGATTTCCTCTTCCTCACCCGTATCAGGATCCGTGTACCAATATCTCAATCGGACACCAGACTCTACCTTGTTGACATTCTGACCACCCGCACCACTGGAGCGGAAAGTATCCCAAGACAACTTGGCTGGATCTACAAACACTTCGATGGTATCATCAACCAGCGGGGTAACGAAGACACTGGCGAAGCTGGTCATACGCTTACCCTGAGCATTGAAAGGAGATACACGCACCAGACGGTGCACACCATTCTCACTCTTCAAGTAGCCGTACGCAAACTCACCACCCTCAATCGTCATGGTAACGCTCTTGATACCAGCCTCATCACCTTCCTGCATGTCGGTAATGGTCACCTTATATCCATGAGCCTCAGCCCAGCGCATATACATACGCATCAACATCGAAGCCCAATCCTGACTCTCCGTACCACCGGCACCAGAATTGATCTTGAGTACACAGTCCATAGGGTCCTCCTTCTGGCGAAGCATATTCTTCAATTCCAAATCTTCTATCGCCTTGATAGCCTTGTCATAGTCAGTATCCACTTCCTCCTCGGTCACCATCTCATCTTTATAGAAGTCGAAAGCAAGTTGCAGTTCGTCAGCATAGAGACGTACTTTCTTATAGCCATCCAGCCATTTCTGGATGCCTTTTACTTTCTTCATCTGCTCCTGAGCATACTTAGGATCTTCCCAAAAGTCAGGAGCCTGAGTGCGGAGCTGTTCCTCCTCAAATTCTACTTTTTTCTGGTCTATATTCAGATAACGATGGAGAGCGTCAGCACGATCCATCACATCTTTCAACTGGTCAGCTGTTATCATTTTTATTACCTTATCCTTTAAATAACTTCCTGTTTCTTTTTCCGATACTTTACCATGAAGTTACTCTTCATACATCTTGTCTATCTCTGCCTTATAGTTCTTATTGATAACTGGTCGGCGAATCTTCAGCGTATTGGTCAACTCTCCTGCTTCCATAGAGAAATGGTGAGGCAAAAGCGTGATACGCTTGATTTGCTCATAATAAGCCAAATGCTGCTGAAGGATCTTGACGCGCTCCATCAACATCTTCTGTACCTTCTCGTTGGCACAAAGTTCTTCTCTTCCAGAGAAAGGAATATGATGTTCACGAGCCCAGTCTTCTACCAATCGGAACTCCGGCACAACCAAGGCAGAAACGAACTTACGCTGGTCTGCAATCACGGCTACCTGATCGATGAATTTATCCACCAAGAGCAGAGATTCTACCTGCTGAGGAGCAATATACTTACCATTCGAAGTCTTAAAGAGATCCTTGATTCGTTCAGTCAGGTACAACTCTCCGTCCTTCATATAGCCGGCATCACCTGTATGGAAGAAACCTTCCTCGTCAAACGCATTCGCATTTGTCGTATCACGATGGTAGTAGCCCTTGGTAATAGTAGGACCTTTCAACAAGACCTCATTGTCTTCACCTATCTTGATCTGAATATTAGAGATAGGACGACCTACGGAACCGATGGTGAATTTCTTATCCAGATGAACACAGGAAACCGTAGCAAGACTTTCGGTCAAGCCATAACCTACCACCATTCCGATACCAACAGAAAGGATGAATTCCTCAACTTCAGGACTCACGTAAGCACCAGCAGTAGGGAAAATATTAGGATTCTCCAAGCCCAACTGCTTGCGCACCATGCTCAAGACCGTCTTATTGATTACCTTATATTCAAGTTCAAGCGTCAAAGGAGGACGCTTTCCATTGGCAAGATATTCCACATTACGCTTGCGACCAACAGCCAAAGCATGATTAAACAGTTTCTTCTTGAACGAAGGAGCCTCATCCATCTTAGCCTTCACAGCAATATACACTTTCTCCCAGAATCGAGGCACACTACACATACAAGTAGGATGAACCTCTCGCATGCTTTCCTGTATCTCATGAGGGTAAGTGTTGATAAAAAGTCGTGCACCTTCACTCAAGCAGAGGTAAGACCATGCACGTTCAAAGATATGTGTGAAAGGCAGAAAGTCGATGACACGATCCTTGTCTGTAACAGGGACACACTCATCATTCGCCTTAATAGCAGCATAATACTGTCCGTATGTAAGCATCACTCCCTTGCTATCACCAGTAGTACCACTGGTATAGAGGATATCAGCCAAATCATCCATATTGGCCTGCTTATAAAGTTCCTCCACTTCAGTCTGGCGAGGAAGATTCTCACCCAACTTGATGAAATCCTTGAAATATAAAGCTGCGGGATCATGAGTACTGATACGTACACTGGAATCAAAGATAACGATGCGTTCCAAAGATGGACAAAGCGCAAAAACACGATGGGCCTTGTCATACTGTTCCTGTTCACCTACGAAGAGGATACGCACTTGGGCATCGTTGACCATATATTGAATTTGTTGCTCACTACTTGTAGCGTAAAAAGGAATAGCACAAACTCTCACTCCGTATGCTCCAAAATCAGTATATAGATAATGTACACAGTTCTGTGAGAACACGGCAATCTTGTCCTGAGGCTTCAAGTTCAGGTTGAGCAATGCATTGCTAACTTGTTTCACTCTCAGAGAGAACTGATTCCACGAAACAGTTTGCCATTGTTCACCGCCAAACTTCTTAAAAGTAAGCGCTGGTTTATCACCGTACTTTTTAGCCAAGTCGTGAATCAGTACTGAAAGATGACTATTGATTTGCATAAGCTTTTGTTATTTATATGGGTGCAAAGATACGGCAAATAGAGGACAAAACAAAATAAAAATGGCATTTTTTCCATTTTGTCTGCTCTTTTTTTCGTAACTTTGCCACAGAATTCAAAAACAAGGGAGATTATGATGACACAAGAACAATTCACCAATGATGCCGTTGAGCTGCTGAAGAAGCTCATCGCCACCCCATCTGTAAGCCGTAATGAAAAGGATGCTGCAGATATCATGGAACAGACGATCCGCAGTTATGGTTTTGAACCTCAGAGGGAAGCCAACAATATTTGGGTGATTGACCCGCACTTTGATGAAAGCAAACCTACTTTGCTGCTCAATGCACATATTGACACGGTAAAGTCTGTAGACTCATGGCAGCGCCACCCCTATGCTCCTACCATAGAAGGCGACCTTCTTTATGGTTTGGGCAGCAACGACTGCGGAGGCGGACTATGCTCACTACTACAGATATTCAGAATGCTTACAGAGAAGCCACAGAGCTATAACCTTATTTATCTGGCTTCTGCTGAAGAGGAAGTATCGGGCAAAGATGGTATCAGCCGTGCTCTACCGCTATTGCCTAAGATAGACCTCGCCATCGTTGGTGAGCCAACTGGCATGAATCCAGCTGTGGCAGAAAAGGGTTTAATGGTCTTAGATGTCATCGCTCATGGCAAGAGTGGTCATGCTGCCCGTAACGAGGGAGTAAACGCTATCTACGAGGCGCTGGATGATATGCGCTGGATTCGTGATTACAAGTTTGAGAAAGTAAGCGAGTTCTTAGGTCCTACCAAAATGACATTAACGGTAGTGAATGCTGGTACTCAGCACAATGTGATACCAGACAAGTGTACGATGCTGGTAGATATCCGCACCAATGAATTTTATGACAATGAGGAGGTCTATCATTTTATCTGCCAGCACTTGAAGAGTGAAGTAAAGGCTCACAGTTTCCGTTTGAAATCATCCCGTATTGATCCTGAGCATCCTCTTATTAAGAAATGTGTAACCATGGGAATGAAGCCTTTCGGCAGTCCTACCCTTAGCGACCAGGCTCTGATGTCATTTCCTTCCTTCAAGTTGGGGCCAGGAGAGTCTTCCCGCTCCCATTCCGCAGACGAATTTATCAGAATCAGCGAAATAGCAGATGCTATTGCCAAATACAAAGAGCTCTTAGATGGCGCTGCCATCTAAGAGCTCTACTCTATTCATCTATTATACCTTAATTATATATTCTACCCTTATAGAAACCACGAGCTTTATACTAAGTTCCTTGCTTTCCATATAAGATATTCAAACTTTTGCACAGGTTCTTAAGAAAGTGTTTCTTACAAAAATCCTTATATATAATAACAAACAATGGCGGCTAACAAATTTTACAATTCGTTAGCCGCCACCCTATATTTTCTATCTTCCAAGCCAAGCTTCAGGATTCAGCTTTGCCGTTTCCTTGCGCAACTGGAATTGGAGAATATGATCAGATCCTACAGCACCTAAAGCCTGACGAGCCGAAACTCGCTGTCCCTTATGAACGCTGACAGATTTCAAGTTACAATAGACAGAGATATAAGCACCATGACGAACAAGGACATTCCACATTCCTCCATATCCGAAGACGGCACTAACCTCACCATCATAAATGCTACGAGCCACACAACCAGGTTTACCTAAGATATTGATACCCTTATTATCCAGTGTGACGCCCTTTAAGCCTTCTACATGATATTGTCCGAAATGACTCACAATGCGATAACTGCCGCTAATCGGCATCGGCAAGCGACCACGATTAGACTCGAAGCCACCACTCAACATACGGTCAACCGTACTCAGGTTAGCCGCTTCCTGTGCTTCCTGTTTAGCCTCAGCAATTTCCTTCTTACTGCGCTCTGCATCAGCTTTAGCCTTCAACTCGGCAGCCTTGCGATTAGCCTCAGCCTCACGGGCAGCCTGTTCAGCAGCAGCTTGTTTGGCAGCCTGTTCAGCAGCAGCTCTGGCAGCAGCTTCTGCTGCAGCACGAGCAGCAGCCTGAGCCTTCGCCTTTGCTTTAGCTTCAGCTTGTCGGGCAGCTTCCTCCTGCGCTTTCTTCGCAGCCTCCTGTGCCAATCTTGCTTCTTCAGCAGCCTTACGTCTTGCAGCCTCAGCAGCAGCTTCGCGCGCTTTTGCCTCAGCAATTCGTCGGGCATTTTCACGAGCAGCAGCTTCTGCAGCAGCTTTCTTACGAGCCAATTCTGCAGCTCGTTTTTTGGCTGCAGCAGCTGCAGCAGCCTTGCGTTTAGCCTCTGCTGCAGCACGAGCACGTGCTTTTGCAACTTCCTGAGCAATCAACCTATCAATCTGAGCATTGATGGCAGCATCCTTCTGACGCTGGTCTGCAATAACAGCCTGAATAGTCTTCTGTTGCTGTTGAAGTCCCTGAACTACCACTTTCTGCTCCTGCTGTTTTCCTTCCAGTACAGTCTTCTCCTGCTTTCCTTTATACAACAGATTATTCTTATGTCCCTTGACCGTCTGCAGTTGTCTGTGCTTGTCATTCACCTGGTTTTGTTTCGCCTTAACAGCTTCACCCTGAGCTTTTTGGAAAGCAGAATATTGACGGATGAAAGACAGACGGCGATACATCTGTGACAAACTCTTGGCACTAAAAATAAACATCAGTTTTTCCTGTACCGAATGATGACGGCTCATATATCTCATCGAGCGGATATACTTGTTTTTACGGTCCTGCAACTGTTGTTCCAGGGTCTTGAGCTGAGCATTCAAAATACCGATATTGCCCTCAATATGCTGAATATCCTTCTGAATACCTTCAATATTCTTCTGTCGCTGGTCTATCTCACCATTGATAGCCATCAGGTCTTGCAAGCGTTTCTTCACATCCTCCTTATTCTTACGAAGAGCCTGTTCCTGCTCCCTGATTTTCTTTTGGATATTGGCACGCTGACCCTGCAATCCTCTGATAGAAGCATTGCTATAGGTTGCAGCCTTTCTCTCTGCTTGAGAAGGGGCAGCATGAACCGATTTCGTTGTTTTTTTGGCAACCGGCTTTCTTCCTGTAACTTTCTTTTGAGGAGTCTTACGAACTGTTTTCTTGCGGACTGTCACGGTCGCTTTCTTCCTCGTCGTTTTATGTTGCGCAAAAGGAGAAAGCGTAAAAGAAAGTGCTAATATGAATAATAATATACGTCTCATTACATATTCATGATTTTACTGAGGACATCCTCAGGAGATACCTTTTTATATTTATCTGACACCTTAGTCTCTGCCTCCCAATTACTATCTGTCTTTACCGCATTCATATCAATGGAAATCTGCATTTCTTTGTCAGATTTCGCCAAATCGGTCATAAACTTCAGTTTCAGAGAGGCTGGGAATTGTTTTACTCCTACATTCTTAAAATTACTATAGTCTATATGAAGCACCGAATTGCTGTTGGCAGTCTTATACTTCACATCAGACTGTAAGATGCGTCCTGTATTACGATCTGCACCCCAGGCGTAGGTCATGTTCCCCTGTTTGAAAGTAACAGGCACCACATCGCCAGCAGCATCCAAGTCGGCATCAAATTTCTTCAAGTCTGATTCAGAAACTCTCTGGTTACCAGGCAACAAGAGTTGATTCCAGAACAAGGCTTGCAAGGAATAGAAATTAACTCCCTGTTTCTTCAGGAAATCCACCTGATTGTAATCCGCCTTGATATATTCCTTGTGCAAACGGTCGATAATCAGCACATAGTCTGGAGTAAATTCCAGTCTGCCAACCTCTGTACCCAAGATTGGAATAAAAAGTTGGATACGAATCACCTGGTCCTTTCTCATGCGAAGAGCACCTGGCACAGAAATGTCCTTGCTGCCCATCTGAAGACTGAACGACATATTGCCAACAATATTCTTAGAATAGACCTGGTTGTCAGAAACTTTCTGCACGAAGGTCAATTTCTTTAACGCTTCACTCTGGTGTCCGCTACTGGAATTTGCATTCTGGGTCTGGGAAGTAGAAGTTGTACCATTCCCCTCTACAACCTTCTTGGTACCACATGCACCCAGCAAAAGCGGCAGACAAAGAGCTATCACTTTGACGAAGTTTTTATTTTTTCTTTCCATTTCTCAATTTATTATTCTTTTTCGCACCACTTCGACTTTGAGATTTGCGATCAGGAGTTACAGCCGAACCACCTGTCATTCTCTTGATTTCTTCCTCCGTGATGTATCTTTTATTCTTAATTTTCGTCATGATACCTTCCGATTTATTGCCAGCATCATACGACTGTTTCCAAAACTTCAGAGCTTCTTCTGTTAGTCCATTCATAGCATAAATATCCCCAGCATGCTCGATGACGGTATTGTTGTTCTGAGTCGAATCCAGATTGGCAATAGCCTGGTCGATATAGATTTTTGCCTCATGATAACGCTCTTCCATGAAGAGAATCCAGGCATAGGTATCCAGATAAGTACCATTTTTCGGTTCCGCCTTGATGGTCTTAAAACTCATCTGCTCCGCCTTGTGCAACTCTTTTCCCTTCAAGCTGATATAATAAGCATAGTTATTGAGCGCAGCCACATTATCATCCTTCCATTGCAAACAGGAATCATAGGCAGCAAACGACTCATCTTCCAAACCTTTCTTGTTCAAGATATCTCCCATAATCATATACAGGTCAGATACCAAGGCTGGTGAACTCTTTTCATTTATCTGTGCCAATCCCTTTCGGAAAGTCACGAGAGTAGCATCATCATCCCCTTTCATATAATGCGCCATTCCTCCAAAATAATAGAATACCATCTCATCAGGATTGTATGCCTGAGCCTGGTTGGTCATGTCAATAACCTCATCATATTTCTTTTGGTTCCATAGACTTTGTACCAGTTGCAAACGGGCACTCGCATTATCGGGAGCAATCGTCAAAACTTTCTGGAAAGCAGCATCTACAGAATCCTGCGGCATCTTCTTCAAGTCCATATAAGCAGCTCTCAGTTCTGCCAATTCACCAGAAGGTTTAGGCACATTGAGTATCTTCGTGAAGAGATTCAATACCTCAGTCGAATCACCGCCATTACGTTCATTCTCCTGAATAAAAGAACGAATCATCACGATTTTTGTTTCCAATTCCGTATTTTTTCCCAGCAAGATACGGTCCAGCATCAGTCGTGCCTGTTCTTTCTGACCAGTAGCATTGTAATAATCATATAGCGAAGACTCCGCATAGGCATTGTCAGGTTCCTCCTTGAGAACATCCGTAAAGAGCTTATATGCTTCCTTTTGTCTGTCGTGCTGCATCAGCCAGTTACCCAACATTGTCTTATAGACCATATCAAGAGGGTGCTTATCAGAAAGGCTTTCCAATTCCCGATAAGCAGCTTTGCTATCCCCCATCATTTCATAGACACGCATTTTAGACAGGGTAAACTGCTCGCTCTCGCCCTCTTCCTTTTCTAATCGGGCAATCGTAGAAAGCATTTTCGAGAAATCATTTTTCTGCTGATAAAGTTGGAGAAGAATGCGCAAAGCATCCGTATTATCATGATTATGCGCATAAATCAGCTCATACGAGTCTATCGCTTTGTCATACTGTTGATTGCCAATATAGTACTGCGCCAGTCGCTCCGGATAGGTCTGGTTTTCAGGATTAAGACTAACAGCCTTTTCCAGACAGGCTAAAGCGACGGAATCCTTTTTCATTTGTGAGTAATACACCGACTGGAAATAATACACCTCAGCCGCATGGGGATTGATGGCACGGGCATGCTCCAACAAGTCGAAGGCAGCACTATAGTTGCCTGCACCTTGTTGGCGGATGGCCTCCAGGAAGAAGTAATCAAAGCGTTTCTTATCATTTGCAGGAATTGTATCCTGTTCAACAGCAACAGCTTTAACTTGCTTTTTCTTATGCGCCAAAGATGGCAAAGTGGCAGTTCCGAGCAACAGAGCCACCATTCCCAAAGCTATATATTTAGCACTAATCTTCACGTTAATCGTTTCCTCTTAAAAATATTGATTCAACACCAGAATACCTTATATTCTTATTTGACTCCAGTATGTCCATATCCGCCTTCGCCACGTTCAGTTTCATCAAGACTTTCCACCTCAACGAATTCCCCTTGTTCGTGCTTGGCAATAACCATTTGTGCAATACGCTCCCCCTCATTTATAACGAAATCTTCCTGAGAGAAATTGATGAGCAATACCATGATTTCACCACGATAGTCAGCATCGATTGTTCCAGGAGTATTGAGCACGGTAATGCCATGCTTCAGAGCCAGACCGCTGCGAGGGCGAATCTGCGCCTCCAATCCTGCAGGCAAAGCCATATAAAGTCCTGTAGGCACAAGTCTTCTCTCCATGGGATGGAGTACGATAGGCTCGTCAATGTTAGCACGCAAGTCCATGCCCGCACTCTGAGGTGTGGCGTATGTTGGCAGAGGCTGACGCCCCTTGTTGATAATCTGGATTTTAATCATAATTACACTTTTAAATATTTCAAGTTGCTTGGCTTTTTAAAGTAAAGCACAGCATAGATTTTGCAAAAATACTGCTTTTTGAGCACAATAAGGAATTTTTGAAAGAAAAATGCAAGATTTTAAACAAAAATAAGTGCTTTTTATTTTGCATTATGCAAATAAAGGTGTATTTTTGCGTCATGGAATGGAAAAAACTCATATCAAACAAGCGTTTCGGACAAGAGCATAAGCATGCCGAGCGCCATGACGATCGCTCTGAATTCAAGCGCGATTACGATCGCCTTATTTTCTCCTCAGCTTTCCGTCGCTTGCAAAACAAGACCCAGGTATTCCCTCTGCCAGGTAGCATCTTCGTGCATAACCGCCTCACCCACAGTCTGGAAGTGGCGAGTGTGGGAATGTCGCTTGGCAACGATATTTCCCGCCGCATCATAGAGAAACGTCCAGAATTAAAAGACACTCTTTTCGAGGAAATCGGCACCATCGTGAGTGCTGCCTGTCTTGCCCACGACTTAGGCAATCCTCCATTCGGCCATTCTGGCGAGAAAGCCATCCAGACCTTTTTTACTGAAGGAGCAGGACTTGCAGTTAAAGACAAGGTTAGCAAGAAGTTTTGGGACGACATCACCCATTTCGAGGGAAATGCCAACGCCTTCCGCATCCTTACTCATTGTTTTAAGGGAAGACGTCAGGGCGGTTTTGTGATGACCTATTCCATGCTTGCTTCCATCGTGAAATATCCATTTGCCAGCAGTCTGGCTGGAAGTCACGGCAAGTTCGGTTTTTTCACTTCCGAGACGGAATCGTATCAGCGAATTGCGGAAGAATTGGGCATTACCTGTTTTTCCCAACCAGGCGAACCACTCAAGTATGCCCGTCATCCCTTAGTATATATGGTAGAGGCTGCAGACGACATCTGCTATGAAATCATGGATATTGAGGATTCCCACAAGTTGAAAATTCTATCATTCAAGGAAACAGAAGAGTTGCTTTTAGCTTTCTTTGATGAGGACACCCAACGCAGGATACAACAGCGCATAATCGACGAAGGGGTAACTGATGAAAACGAAAAGGTGGTTTATATGCGAGCCAGCGTTATCGGCAGACTGGAGAACGAATGCGTCAAGACTTTCATCGAGCATGAGGACGAAATACTTGCCGGTACTTTCCAGGGGAGCCTCATCGACCATATTGCAGAGCAACAACGCAATGCCTACAAGCAATGCGAAAAGATTTCCTTTGCCAAGATTTACCACAGCAAACCAGTACTTGACATAGAACTGTCTGGTTATAAAATTATGGCTACGCTGATGGAGGTGTTTATTGATGCCGCCATCAACCCGACCCGTTTCTATTCCCAGCAACTCATCCGCCGTGTAAGCAGCCAATACGACATCAACAATCCCGATTTGGAAGAGCGCATCATGGCCGTGATAGATTACATCAGCGGCATGACAGATATCTACGCATTAGACATCTATCAGAAAATCAATGG
>ERZ1032113.207-NODE-207-length-19345-cov-9.631415_pt1 | contig 19345 bp, 14 predicted proteins | sample MGYA00518164_ERZ1032113 | MGnify/ENA primary metagenome ERZ1032113 (study PRJEB33719, sample SAMN04261305) | wastewater metagenome | biome: rural village; feature: human; material: feces | host: Homo sapiens | place: El Salvador | collected 2014-01-14 ... | reverse complement strand
ATTTGTGGGGGATTTTTTGTTCCTGAACGTTTGGAAATTTCCCTACTTTTGCCCTCGTAATCCTCACGGCATGCTTCGGTTGCCTGTGTGGGGTTGCGAGTTTTTTTATTAACAATATTAATTTTAAAACATTCGGAGAAATGAAGAATGAAATTAAGATTTTTGAGAGTCCGGAGTTTGGACGGATTCGGACGGTGAATGATGAGAAGGGTGAACCTTGGTTTATCGGTAAGGATGTGGCAATTGTTTTGGGATACAGCAATGTGCGCGACGCTATTTACAAGCATGTGGACAGGGAGGATAAGGGCGTCGCGAATTGCGACTCCCTTGGTGGACGACAGAAAACTACCATCATCAACGAGTCGGGACTTTACTCGCTCATCCTACAGTCGAAGTTGCCAAGGGCACGAGAGTTTAAGCGATGGGTAACCTCTGAGGTGCTTCCGCAGATTCGCAAGACTGGTGGCTACATTCCTCTTGATAATGAGGACGACGAGAAGACGATTCTTGCCAAGGCGCTAAAGATTCTGAACCGGACGCTGCAGCAGAAGGACGAGCTGATAGAGGCGCAACGACCAAAGGTTGATTTTGCCGAGGCGGTGACCACGGGCGACGGTTGTATTCTGATTAGCGAGCTGGCAAAGTTGCTCACACGCAATGGCTATCCTACAGGGCGCACACGATTGTTCCGCTGGCTGCGCAACAATGGCTACATCTTCAAACGCTCTACGGAACCAATTCAGCGATGGGTGGAGGAAGGAATCTTTGCCACTTCGGTTACGATGATTAAAACACATCACGGATCGGAAGAGAGAGTGACAACAAAGGTGACTGGCAAAGGTCAGGAGTATTTCTTGAGAAAATTAAAGCCTCACCCCCAACCCCTCTCCAAAAGAGAGGGGAGTAATTACCCTGAGGGCACCGACTTTCCAACAAAAAATATTCACTTACTCAACTTTCGCAAATGTGGAAGTTAAAGAATTTAAAGAAGTTAGAGAAGTTAAAGCCATATGCTTTATAGCAAAATATACAACCAAAAAGGCTATTGGCTATAACTTCTAACGACCGAAGGGAGTGATAACTTCTTTAACTACTATAACTTCCGTACATGCGAAACTTCAGTTCACTTATATATTAACAATTAACAAATTCCTCGTATTCCCCCACAAAGACTATTCACTCCCCTCTCTTTTGGAGAGGGGCTGGGGGTGAGGCTAATTATTATTTAATTATGGAAACAAAGATTATGAGAGTGGTGCAGCAGAGCGAGGCTTTCGCTGTACAGAGCCAAAAGGCAGAGAACGGACAGACCATGAAGTGCAACATCATGTTGCAGGAGATGGGCGGTAAGTATGAGAACCAGTATGTGGCAGCAATTCTTGGCAACTTGGCTACAAACAAGTTCACCCCTGGCGACATTGTGGCTGCAACGATGAGATTCTCAACAAGAGAGTATAATGGTGCTCACTACCAAGATATTCTTGTTACGGATATAAAGCGCCTCACCCCCGCCCCCTCCCCAAAGGGGGGAGGGGAGTAATTACCCTAAAAGGCGAACTTAATTAATTATTTTTAGCCATCACCCTTCCCCAAAAAGACTATTCACTCCCCTCTCTTTTGGAGAGGGGCTGGGGTGAGGCTGTTTAACCCTGAGTTGAATTGCGGAGGATATTCCATGGTAAAGTGCACAAGATTCCAATGTTCTTCTCGCAAACAACAAAAGATTATGAACAAGATTAATAATGGAAGGAATACTTCCGACAATTCAAATAAGAAAGTAATCAACAACACAACCAACAATCAGTTTAACGGCTGCAATCACGTGCAGCTGGGCGGTATGGCTCACTACGACGAGAGGCGGTATTTCATGTTTGCGCCAGACTACTGTGTGCCAAATGTGGTGCTGAGAGTACGGAGGATGTGCGGAGTGGCACAGCAGATGACTGACGGCACATTTGAATTCGTGTCTCAGCCAAAGCCAAGAGCGCAGTCGAAGCTGATAAAGAAACTGGCGCACGGCAGAATTAGTCTGACCAAGGACAAGGCAATTCAGCTGACGCTTAAGGTGATGGCAAACGAGAACATCAACATCGCAGAGACTATCGCTGCAGAGGCTGCTGAGGGAGCTAACGCACTAATTGATTATCAACTCAAGCGGTAAAAGACAGGAGAACATGGTTTTGGATTTTTCCATTTTTCCATTTTTACTTTTATACTTTTTTACTTTTTTACTTTTTATATGAGCGTACATGTTATATATTATCAGAACGGGGCGAAGTTAATGCGCCCCGTCGCTGACGAAAAAGAGTATCGGCAGTTGCGAGATTCAGAGCGCAACAAGCACGCTGACAAACACCACATGGTGCAGATGAACTATTCGTGCTTGCCCAACGAGAATGGAGCGTTGAAAGGGTCTACTCGAATAAGTAAATCGGTAGGCATGGACATCGACTTCGACCCTAAGGCTGCTGACTATGAAGAGAAGATGGCGAGTGTGCCAAATCTCGTGATGAGCAAGAAGGAGGAACTGGGACTGCTGATGATGGAGCGGTCGGCTGGCAAAGGCTACCACATAGCTTTCAGACGCAAGGCAGGAATGAGCCAAGAGGAAAACCTAAGGTGGGCTTCTCAGCTGCTTGGCGTGGAATACGATAAGGGAGCAAAAGACATTACTCGTGTGTTCTTTACGCCTCCATGCGAAAAATTACTCTTCGTAGATAAGGAGCTGTTTGACAACAGCGAAATGGTGAATACGGAGGTAGCGCCTGTGAAGGAAAAGAATACGGAGGCTGAAAAAGCAAAGAATACAGATTCTGCAAATCCATCGGATTGGCTTTCCCTTCGGTCGCCGAACTCTGTTTCTTCACCCTTCACTCTTCACTCTTCACTTTCATATCTCGGTATTCCCTATGAGGAAATAATCCGCAAGTGGTGGGCAATGTACAACGACGGATGCGAACCTGTGAAGAACAATCGCAACACGCTGACTTTTGAGCTTGCCGTGAACCTTCGCCACATTTGCGGTTTCGACCGTCAGCTCTTGGACAACATCATTCCCTGTTACGATGGTTTTCCACAGTCGGAAAAGTTGGCTTGTATCGACTCTGCCCTGGGCGAGAAACGCACTCAGATGCCAAAGCGACTGAAGGACGTGCTGCTTGCCATCCGACAGGAGCGACTGATGGATTCTGACGGAAATCAAGCCGAAACCGAAGGACTGGACGAGGCGCTGGCAAAGGACGATTTGTTCTATTTCAACTCGCTGCCTAAGATGCCAATGGGCGTGAAAGATTCGGTAGATGCAGTTGGTCCACATTTGGCTCTGCCTGTGATTACAGCCATTTGTCCTGCCATCGGCATGTTGGCAACAGGCGTGAAGGTGGATGTGCACGGCAAGATGAACTCCTTGAACCTTATCTCTTACATATCTGGCGATTTCGCCTCAGGCAAGGGAAGCATCGACCCTGTGATTGATGCGTGGACAAGCGAAGTGAAACAGATGGACAAGATGTATCAGCAGCAGGAAGACGAGTGGCGAGCACGCAAACGAGCTGCCAAGAACAAGAAGGATCAGCCCGAAGAGCCGAAGCTGCCTGTGCGCTGTCTGACGTTGAACAATACCGTGGCTAACCTTGCCGAGCGACTGGCTAATACAGAGGGCAAACATGCCTTTTCATTTACTCCTGAAGCTGACACGGTGGCGCAGAAATGGCGGTCGGCAATGAGCGATTTCTCAGTTATGTTGCGCCAAGCCTACGACGGCACAAGCTACGAGCGCGAGGCGAGGAGTGCAGATGCTGTGAATGTTCATATAGACCGACTGTTGTGGAACGTGGTGATGTGCGGAACTCCCGACGCTCTTTATCGAGTTGTCACTAACTATACAGATGGTTTTCAAAGCCGAATAGCCTTGGCTCGCACTCCCGACAACACGTTTACACCACTCACCGAAAACCTCCACGTGTTGACCGAAAAGCAGCGTGACCGCATTGGTCAGATTGCCCACCTGTTGCCATTGATGCAGGGCGAGGTGGTGCTGCCAAAACTTGAAGCCAAGGGTAGAGAATGGCTCGAACAGGTGCGACTGGAGACGATGAAGAACGACGACAAGGTGAAGGCTCGCCAGCGCTTCCGCATCTGTCCTACCACGATGAGGATGATGACATGTCTGATGCTCTGCCGTGTGGCTTCTCTGCTCATCGACAAGCACGGACTGTCGGGAGCCGAAAAACTGCTCAAAACTCAGCCCAACCTGTGGAAAGAAATGATAGTAAAGCTACAGCAGCCATCCTTTCTTTCTGCCTTCGATGTGTTGGCAGACTATCAAATCGACAATGCCATGTATTTCTTCCGCGACCGCATAGAAGCCGCCTTCACGTCGAAAGACTATTGTCCGCGCGACGTTGCGGAGCGCACACGAAGAGGAAAGAACGACACCATCTTTTCGCGCCTCGACAACACGTTCAGTTATGAGCAAGCCCTGCAACACAGCATAGCCGTGAAGGGTGCCAACATTTCACGAAACGCTGTTTATCAGATGCTAAAAAACTGGCGCAGGCAAGGATTGATTGCAGATGTGGCGGGCAAGAAATATCAGAAGATTCAGAATGTGTAATAATGATTTGTGTCATTAAGTGTCATTAGTCATTTTGTCATTAAGGATTTCGATTAACCACCTTGATTTTTAGAATCAATATAAACAGAAGTGCACAGCTGACAGAAAAAGTCTGTAGGCTGTGCACTTTGGTGCTACAATATTTTTCTTTCCAGCTTTGTTGTAATATCAGATAAAAGTAGTATATTTGTGGCTACTAAACAATCAAAGCGTATAATATAGCCGAACATCATGGAACAAAATATACAACTTCGTCAGGCATGGGACTTTGTAGAGAATACTGGGCGTAGCGTTTTCCTGACAGGAAAAGCTGGGACTGGTAAGACTACTTTTCTTCGCACGGTGGTGAAAAAGAGTAGCAAGCAGACTATTGTGCTTGCTCCTACTGGTGTGGCTGCCATAAATGCAGGCGGCGTTACTATTCATTCTTTCTTCCAACTTCCATTGTCGCCGTATCTTCCTGGCACTAAGGTGAACACGATGTTTAACTTTAGCAAGGAGAAACGAAAGATTATTGCTTCGCTCGATATGATTATCATTGATGAGATTTCGATGGTGCGCAGCGACTTGCTGGACGCTATGGATGCTGTGTTGCGCCACTTCCGCGATTGGCGTAAGCCTTTTGGCGGTGTGCAACTGCTGATGATTGGCGACTTGGCGCAGCTTACTCCTGTGGTTACTCCTGAGGACGAGGCGGTGCTGGGCAATACTTATTCTACTCCTTATTTCTTTGGTAGTAAGGCGTTGGCGGATGTTGACTATGTGACTATTCAGCTGGATAAGATTTATCGTCAGCAGGATAATGCTTTTGTGGGCATACTGAATCGTGTGCGCGAGGGACATCTTTCGCTCGACGAGCTGAATAGTTTGAACAAACGGTATATTCCTGATTTTTCACCAAAGACGGAGGAGGGATATATTCGGCTGACTACTCACAACCGCATGGCTGACCATCAGAACGAAACGGAACTGAGGAGACTGCAGGGGCGTGAGTGGTGTTATGATGCCGATATTACGGGTTCTTTTCCTGAGTATTCGTTTCCTACTGCGCAGCATCTTGTGCTGAAGTTGGGGGCGCAGGTTATGTTTGTGCGCAACGATGCTACTCCGCAGCATCTATATTATAATGGTATGATTGGGCATGTGGTTTATGCCGACGACAAGGAAATCCGTGTGCTGGGAGTGGGGCAGACGGAGCCTATAGTGGTGGAGAAAACGGCTTGGCAGAACGAGCGCTACACGGTGAACGAGAAGACTAAGGAGATAGAGACTGAGGTGCTCGGAGAGTTTAAGCAGTATCCTCTGCGTTTGGCTTGGGCAATAACCATTCATAAGAGTCAGGGACTGACTTTCGATCGTGCCATCATCGATGCTGGCAGCTCGTTTGCTCCCGGTCAGGTGTATGTGGCATTGAGCCGTTGTCGCAGTCTTGAGGGCTTGGTGTTGTCGTCGAGAATTGGTCAGAGTGCGATAATAGGGGATAATGATGTGGAGCATTATATGGCTAATCAGGAGATAGAAGCGAAGAAGAGTATTGCGGTGTTGCCCGACCTGAAGGAGGAATATCATCGCGCGCTGCTCATTGAAATGTTTGATTTCTCGGGCTTGCAGCGCCTTGAGGATGCTATATTGCGATTGCTGCTTGAACATTTCTCGCAGGCTTTCTCGCAGTTGGCTTCGCTTCACCGCACAGCTGTAGACGAGCTGAAGAATAGAGTGATGGATGTGGCTGGCAAATGGCAAACTCAAATGGCCATGATGACAATAGAACAGCTACATTCCGAGGCTTTCCTTGAGCGTGTGCAGCGTAGTGCCGACTATTTCTCTGAAGCTTTGATAAGTATTCTCTCTAAGCCTCTGTCGTTGGCTCTTGCTGCTAAGAGCGAAAACAAATATGCTATGAAGAGAATGAAGGATGTGGGTGGCGACCTGAAGATACAATGGCGCACGAAGGTGCTGCTGTTGCAGTCGATGGGTGAGAAGCCTTTTTCTACAACCATCTATCTTGATGAAAAGCGCAAGGCTGTGATGGATGCTCTGGATGAGGACAAGGGTAAGGGTTCGTCGCGCAAGCCTCGCGAGCGCAAGCAAAAGGTGGCGGCACAACCAAAAGAGCGTAAGGAGAAAACGTGGGAATTGTCTTATCGCCTGTATAGGGAAGGAAAGAAGGTTGACGAAATAGCCAAAGAGCGTAGCCTAACGCAGGCTACTATCATCAGCCATCTGTCGCGCTATGTGCGTGATGGGAAAATCAGCATCTCCGACCTGATAGATGAAAAGAAGATTCCTGTAATCTCTCGTGCTGTGGCTGATGTGCGTAGTGCCAATGCCGACAGTGGCTCTCCGCTGACTCTCACAGCTGTTAAAGAACTGTGCCCCGACAACATCTCGTACGAGGATATAAGACTCGTGTTGGAGGGGATGGAGTAGAAAAAAGAATAAGATAGGCTGCACTCGGAAAAAACATCCAAGTAAACTTGATGTTTTTTCGCTCATTTGCACTATCTTTGCAGAACAAAGGAAAACTTCAAGATTATGACAGAGAATACAAAGAGAAGACTACCAGTAGGGATTCAGTCGTTTGAGGAAATAAGAACGAAGGAATATCTATATGTTGACAAGACCGATATTATTTGGCATCTTGCCAATGAGGGGAATAAGTTTAATTACTTAAGCCGCCCACGTCGTTTTGGTAAGTCGGTACTTATTGATACTCTGCAAGCATACTTTGAAGGAAAGAAGGAGTTGTTTCATGGTCTGAAGATTATGGACATGGAGAAGGAATGGGTGAAGCATCCTGTAGTAAGACTCGACATGAGTAGGGGAGGAGCTACTGCTGCAGAAGTGAAAGCTTATCTCGACTTGGTGTTCAGAGATTATGAAAGTAGATACGGAATAGAAGTTGTACCTACTGACTCTTTAAGCAATCGTTTTGATACAATAATAAAAACTGCTTATAAGAAAACAGGTCAACAAGTAGCTATTCTTATTGATGAATATGATTCTCCGCTTCAACATTCATGGAAGACTCCATATCATGAGGAGTGTACTGCTGTATATCGAAGTGTTTTTGCTATACTTAAGGCCGACGACCAATATGAGCGATTTGTATTTATAACTGGCATTACTAAGTTTACGCAGATTTCATTGTTCTCTGTGCTTAATAATCTTAGCAATATCAGTTTTGATGCTCCATACGCAGCCCTTTGCGGTATTACCAAGCAAGAGCTGATAGATAATTTCATGCCTGAAATAAAAAGCATGGGCGAAGCTAATGGATGGTCGGTAGAGGAAACGATAGAGCAATTGAAGGGACATTATGATGGCTATCATTTTAGCATTGATAATATGGTAGACATATTCAATCCTTTCAGTCTTATAAATGCTTTGTCGACATCAAAACTCAGAAATTATTGGGCTTCGTCAGGCTCTACAAGTCTTTTGCCAAAGTTTGTTGACGACATGGAAATTCGTCTTAACGATCTCGACAATAGTGCTTTGCTTGGTGTAACTATAGAAACTTCTGATGTTACAGGTGGTGGTGCAGAGCTATTCTTATATCAGTCTGGTTATCTTACTATCAAGGGCTACATCAATGGCACTTACCTCCTTTGCTTGCCTAATCAAGAAGTTAGACAGGCGCTGAATGAGGTTGTGCTGCCTGCTTTGTCGATGCGTAAGTCGAGCGAAATCCAATCTACTCAAGCCTTCTTGAACTTGCATATTTGTGCCGGCAACTTGCCTGAGGCTATGAAATGCTTGAAAGCTCTTATTGCAGATGTTCCATATAGCAACAAAAAGTTAGCAAGTATGGATATGGAGGAGCGCTATCGTCTTGTTATGAGTACAATCTTCAATTCCATAGGCTGCCGTGTAGAAGTTGAGCGAATGATATCTACAGGCAGAATTGATATGGTGGTCGCCACAAATAGCTATATCTATGTTATAGAACTGAAGCTTACCAAGAATGGCGGCATTGCTGCAGGCGAAAAGCAGATAAAAGACAATCGCTATATCGAACCTTTTAAGGCTGATAAACGCAAAGTTATTGCTCTCGCTATAGAACTCGATGACCTTGGAAAGGGATTGAAAGATTGGAAGCAAGTTGAAGAATAACTCTTATATATGCTTTAGTTTTTATAATGAGTGAATAAAAGTCTTTTATTAGATAAATCATACAAATATCTCAAGCAATTATTAACTTAAACCCTCAAACTATGAATTTGAAAAGATTAAATTTAAAGAGTTTTTTAGGCATTATTACCATTTGTATTATACAAGGAGTATGCCTTAGTTGTTCAAGTGATGACAATGAAACTACTTCTAGCCACGCATCACTTGCAGGAATATGGCAAGGTGATTATGCTCAGTGGGTCATTCAACCTGATGGTACATACGAGGTAATCAACGAAGTTATTTATATTATACAAGATCCTGGAGAAAATGGGGAAGCAGGAAAGTCAAGTGAATATATCGAATGGGAAGGTGGTGGCAAAATCATCTACAATGGCAATAGTTCTCCTTTAATTATCGAAACTGGAGAAGGAAGCCTTACCATTACTGACTATAAAATAGAACGTGACAAAATTACACTAAAGATGCAAGGCGAAACGGTTATTCTTAATAGAAGTTCTGCTTTCAAAAATGAAGCACCTAAACAACTGAAGAATTGCCGTTTTAACTGCAAAATAGACAAATACTACAACCTTTATTTCGACAAGACAGGTAAGGCGCTCTTCGCAAAGGGTTGTGAATGGGATAATTTGATAGAACCTATAACATATAATTACACTAAAACAAGTCAGAATACTGCAGCTTTGACTTGTAGCTTTGCTAGGAAATTCATGATAAAGAGTAATTATATGAAATATGAGGTACATAAATATACCTTGACTTATGATCTTGAATTCAGAGGCACTTGTACTGAAAACGGAATAGACAAGATGTATTATGGAAAAACTATAGCAGAAGAAAAAATTGAGTATGAAATGTATGACGAAAATGGAAATTTAATTTCTTCTTCTTCTTCTTCAACAATAGATAGTGGATATAAATATTTTGCTATCAGAAACGAATAAATACTAGCAACAACTCATACATGGCAAAATCCCCAACAACAAAAAAGTTGCTAGGGATTTTATATAGGTTTTAATTTATTGTATTGCGGAAATAAGGTAAATAAAAAAACGATTATGAAAATAAACTGTTTAAAGATTGTATTAGTGCTTATTAGCATAATAACTACAAACATAGCTTTTGCACAAGAAAAAGTTGAGTGGATTATGGAACCACGCCAACTAAAATATGAAGTGGCTGACCTCCATCCATATGAGATTTGGAGTAGTGGAATCTTTGATGCGTTAGAGTACAAGCCAAAGAAATGGGCATGGAAAAAAAGTACAGGTATTTATGCTTTCCTTAAACACACAATTCCCTTTCAGAAAGACGAACACCTCGGCTTACTATCTATAGATGGGAAAATCATACAGCAACCTGTATTTACATCATTAGCTTATGATGCAGAAACAGGCAATATTCATGCTGTAAACAAAGAAGCTCATAATATAGCAGTCAAACAAGACAATTACCAATATGTAGGAAATATGGGTATTGTTGGAGTGCACAAATATGAAGGGGAAAAAACTGAGCATTATACAACGAATTTCACTCTAAATGATTGCGTCTTAGATGACAATGGAAATCTCCTGCAAGATTTCAAAGCCATCCAACAAGGTATACAAAAGGAAGAGTCTGCCTTTGCTGACCAAGCTAACGATAAAGAGCAAGGTGAGGTTATATACAAAAACAAAGACATTGTCCTTATAAAGAAAGCTGAAAACGACTATGTCCTTGAAAATAATAATGGAGTTGTTATTTATCAAGCACCAAAAGTGATATTTTGCCATGGTAACTACTTTTGGTTTCGGTCAAAAGAAAGCGAAATGATTATTGATCTTCAAGGGAAAACTTTGTTTCGTGATTTTAAATCACCTTGGCCTTGGTTTGCGAAAGATGAAGTTGTAACTAAATATGATGTATGCGAAATGAGTAAAGATAACAAATCATATTTGATAGACAAATACGGCCATATTTCACAACCCTTTGAGGAAGTATACACAATAGGTAGCTCTGACCAAATTATTGCTAAATGGGATTCAAAATGGGGAATTGTCAATGCACAAGGAAAGGTACTATACCCCAATAAATTTAAGGAAAGAAAAGAAATATATCGAAAAGGATTCTTCTCTGAAAATTTCGTATCACAATTGTCAAATGAAGAAAGAACCACCATATTCAAACAAAATGTACTGCCCTACAAAATTGAAAATGGCGGAAATGTTATAGATGTGAAGAGTGGCAAGATATTGTTTTGTGCAGAAAAAAACATATATTACAAACCTTTAGGTGCAATTAATGCAACTATAGATGGTATTTCATTTTCATGGTTAGCCAAATATCAAACTACTAGCCTAAATGCTAAAATTACGAAATACTACATCATAGCTGGTACAAAAGTTATCGAATCTGACTCTTTAATTTATGCATTAGACCCCAAATACGAACATACAAAAAAGATAGGCAAGTGCTATGAGGCATGGGGAACCATCCTAGATGAGAATTTAAATGTCATTTACAATAATGTCTATCAGACAAGAAAGCTATCAGACAATTTGTTTGCACTAAAGACCAAAGAAGGCATAGAAATAATAAATGCAAAAGGACAAAAGATAACATTTTTGCCCGAAGCAGACGATATTATTACAAAACAATCAGGAACATATGCTGTCCTCATTAAAGGTAAAGTTGGTTACTGTAAATTCATCTGATTGAGTGAAACAGATGCAGCGGTGCCAAGACTGGATAGCACTCTTAGAATTGTAGAAACTTATAAATAATACAAACGTTTTACTGAAATAATAATGTGTTTTGGTAAGCAAAACGTATATAAAAACAAGACCCGATAGCTTGACGAATCAGAGGCTACCGGGAATCAACGCTTCAAAGATAGCGCTTTTCCTTGTTACAACCAAGTAAATGAATGAATTTTATGGAATACCCCTATATTTATCGAGTGAGCCATATTCTTCACTCAGCTAAGAACTTGCGCACTCTTTCGGTGTATTCTTTTGGATAGTCGGCATAGGAGCGGGCGTGGGTGGTGCCTTTTGTCACCCACATGGCTTTCTTGCCGTGGGTTTTGGCATCGTAGACTTGCTGCATCATATAGAATGGTACGAAGTCGTCGGCATCGCCATGGATGAAGAGCATAGGACGCTGGCATTTCGCTACTTGCTTGATAGGGGAACATTCGCCAAAACTCCAGCCATGAACAATGCGGCATAGCAGACTGGTGGTGTACATCAATGGGAACTGAGGAAGCGAGAACTGATCTTTTAGTTGCACGGCAAACTCGTCCCATGCGCTGGTGTATCCGCAGTCTTCAATGAAATGGGTGACATAGGCAGGTAGCTCTTCGCCCGAAAGAGACATGGTTGTGGCTGCACCCATCGACACTCCGTGTACCACGATGTTTACTCCATAAGTGGAATCGCGGAAGGTTTCAGCAGCCATTTCTGTCCATCGCTTTATGTCGAGACGATCTTTCCATCCCATTTGTATGTCGTTGCCTTCGCTAAGGCCATGTGCATGCAAGTCGGGCATCACGACATTATATCCTAAGTCGCGATTATACATTCTACCTAAATAAAGAAACTTAGCTGCGCAATCCTTGTAGCCATGCACCAACACGGCTGTGCGACCCTTTGCCGAGTCGGCTCTGAAGTAAAGGGCATGATGTCGCTCTCCTGATGGCATGGTGAGGAATGTGTCACGCAAATATCCATTTGTCTGCATGCTGTCTACCCATGGTTTCATATCGGGGAAGCGCTTATATAATATGGCGTAAGTGCTGTCTAAGTCGGTGCGGTTAGGGTCGGGCGATAATGAGAAGTTGAGCATGTATACGCTGCCACCTATTGTTGCCAAAATGAAAAGGGCTATTACTGCCAATGTTATTCTATATGTCTTCTTCATAATGTATGGTTTTTGTTGCAAAGATAATGCAAACGAGTGAAAAAACATCAAGTTTACTTGAATGTTTTTCCGAGTGCAGCTTATCTTATTTAAAGATAATGCAAACGAGCGAAAAAAACAAATGAAAGTGAAGAACGAAGAACGAAGAGTGAAGAAACGAAGTTCGGCGGCCGAAGGGAAAGCCAATCCAATGGAAGTGAATATCGTGAAAGTCGTGCGGAAAATGTGATGAAGTAGCGTGAAAGTCGTGCGGAAAATGTGATAATATTGGTTAAAAGTCGTGCGGAAAATGTGATGAATCTTGTTTAATTGCTTGATATTTAGTATATTTGCTGCAAATATTAAAAATATGGATAGATTACTCATTGAAGATCTGAAGATTTGGAAAGATAAATCAGATAGAAAACCTTTAATACTTAGAGGAGCAAGACAAGTTGGTAAAACTTGGTTGTTGAAGGATTTTGGAGAGAAATGCTTCAAGGATATTTGCTATGTCAATTTTGAGCAAAAGGATATGCTCGGTAAGATATTTGAAGGAACATTATCGCCTCAGCGTATAATAGAGCAGCTGTCTGTATTTCATGGCAAAAAGATACAACCACAAGAAACGTTGCTTATTTTTGATGAAGTTCAGGAATTACCCCGTGCGCTGACCTCATTGAAATATTTTGCAGAAGAGGCACCCGAATATGCAATTTGTTGTGCAGGTTCATTGCTTGGTGTTGCCTTGCATGAGGGAACATCTTTTCCCGTGGGCAAGGTTGACTTCTTAGACTTATATCCATTGTCGTTTCGCGAGTTTTTAATGGCTAACGACGAGCAGATGTTGGTGGACTACATTATGTCAGGAAACCGTGACTTAAAGGTATTCGAAGAGAAGTTGATAGATTATCTGAAAAAGTATTTTATTATTGGTGGCATGCCTGCTGCAATATTAAAATGGTTGGACACTCATGATTTCTTCGAGGTGGATGATGTTCAGAAACAAATATTGTCTGCTTATACAAATGATTTCTCTAAGCATGCACCACGCCAGATGGTAGAGAAGATAAGATATGTATGGGACAGTATACCTTCGCAATTGGCAAAAGAAAACAAGAAATTCATTTTTGGATTGGTTAGAGAAGGAGCCCGTGCGCGAGAATATGAAGACTCTTTGTTGTGGCTTTCTGATGCAGGCGAGATTATAAGAACTTATAATGTGAGTAAGCCCGATGTGCCATTGAAGGCTTATGCAGAATTGAAGAATTTTAAGGTGTTCTTGATGGATGTTGGTCTGTTGAGAGCTTTAAGCGATGTTTCTCCAAAGATTAGATTGGAAGGAAGTAGGATATTTGAAGAATTTAAGGGCGCATTGACAGAGCAATTTGTTTGTCAAGAGCTACAGTTGTTTAAACGATTGCAAACCAATTATTATTGGACTTCATCTTCGCGTGCTGAGGTCGACTTCTTGGTTTCTGACGGTATGGACGTTTATCCTATGGAAAGTAAAGCAGGGTTTACAATGAATGCCAAGAGCTTGAAGTCGTATAAAGAAAAATATTCTCCGAAGTTGTGTCTGCGAACATGTCTGTTGCCTTATGAACGCAATGAAGATGCCAAGATGCTGAATATACCTCTTTATATGCTCTTTGTGTTGCCATCAGAATTGGCAAACATTTGATAAGATTTTGTGAGAAAGATTATACATGTAGATATGGATGCTTTCTTTGCTTCGGTAGAGCAGAGAAACAATCCGGAATTGCGAGGAAAACCTATTGCGGTGGGCTACGACGGTCCGCGCGGTGTGGTGTCGACGGCGAGCTATGAAGCACGCCGATGGGGAGTTCATTCCGCTATGTCGATACAGACTGCGCACAGACTCTGCCCAGAGCTGATAGTGGTGGGAGGCGATAGGGAAGAGTATAAGCGAGTGTCGCAGCAGGTGCACGAGATATTCCAGTCGTATACCGACGAGATAGAACCATTGTCTATAGATGAGGCATTCCTCGATGTTACTAATAATAAGAAAGGTATAGAGATGGCGGTAGACATAGCGCGAGAGATAAGACAGCGCATAGCCGACGAACTGCATCTCACAGCCTCGGCAGGCATTTCGTATTGCAAATTCCTTGCCAAGGTGGCTTCCGACTACCGCAAGCCAAATGGGATGACCGTGATTCATCCCGACAAGGCACTCGACTTCATAGCCGATTTGCCTATAGAGAAGTTTTGGGGCATTGGCTCGAAGACGGCAGCACGTATGCACAGCATGGGCATCTTTACGGGCTACGATTTGCGCAAGGTTTCGGAAGCCCATTTGGTAGAAGTTTTTGGCAAAGTGGGCACAATATACCATAATTTCTCGTTGGGCATTGATGTGCGCAAGGTGGAAACCGACAGCGTGCGCAAATCGGTAGGTTGCGAACGTACTTTTGCTGAGGACATCGCTTCGCGTACCATATTATTAATAGAGCTTTATCATGCGGTATTGGAATTGGTGGAGCGAATAGCCAAGGCCTCTTTCTCCGGTCGCACACTAACATTGAAGATAAAGTATGGCGACTTCCGACAGATTACGCGCAGCATTTCAGTCGACTCCTATCTCATCACCAAGACCGACATTCTGCCCATTGCCAAATCATTATTATCACAAATCTCAGTATCGCCAATAATGAAGGTCCGCCTTCTCGGTCTCTCTGTGTCGAATCCAAACGGAACAGAAAAAGAAGGCAAATGGCAAGAAGGATGGCTGTGGAAAGAGTTCTAAGGGCTTCTTTTTTAATTTTTCGCTTTTATATGGGTTTTTATGAATAATAATGCAATAAATGTTTTATTTCTCTATCAAAAAGAAATATTTTATTAGATATTTATTGCATTATGAATAATTTGTTGTATATTTGCAACCAATATTGTAAGCGTACACAGATATATAACAATAAAAGGAAAGATAATATGATACTGGATATCGAAATGTTGAAGTCATTTTATGACTCTTATTCTTGCCGTGTAAAAGCTGCTAAGCAAGTGCTTAGCCGTCCGATGACATACGCAGAGAAAGTTCTCTACGCCCACTTGTTCGACAACAATGATATGAAACCATTCAGCCGTGGCGAATCTTATGTTAACTTCCGTCCCGACCGTGTGGCTATGCAGGATGCTACCGCCCAGATGGCTTTGCTTCAGTTTATGAATGCCGGCAAATCGCGCGTGGCTGTGCCTGCAAGTGTGCATTGCGACCACTTGATTCGTGCCGACAAGGGTGTAGAATACGATCTTCCTGCAGCTATGGAAGGCAACAAAGAGGTTTACGACTTCCTGAAGTCGGTATCTGAGAAATATCATATTGGCTTCTGGAAACCAGGAGCAGGAATCATCCATCAGGTGGTATTGGAAAACTACGCATTCCCAGGAGGAATGATGGTTGGTACAGACTCGCATACTCCTAACGCAGGCGGACTTGGTATGGTAGCCGTAGGTGTGGGTGGAGCAGATGCAGTAGACGTGCTCACAGCACAGCCTTGGGAACTAAAGATGCCACGCCTCATTGGTGTACGCCTCACAGGCAAACTATCTGGTTGGGCAGCACCAAAGGATGTGATACTAAAGATTCTTGGCATTCTCACCGTAAAGGGTGGCACCAATGCCATACTCGAATATTTCGGTCCTGGTTTGGACAGCCTTACAGCCACAGGTCGTGCAACAATCTGCAATATGGGAGCAGAACTTGGAGCCACATGCTCTATATTCCCTTACGATAACAATGCCTCAGAATATCTTCGCCAAACAGAGCGTTTGGAGGTTGCCACTATGGCAGAGCAGAATGCTGCAGAACTTCGTGCCGACGACGATGTGTTGGCAAATCCTGAGACTTATTTCGACCAGCTGTTGGAAATAGACCTTTCTACAATAGAGCCACATCTAAATGGTCCGTTTACTCCTGATGCTGCCACACCAATCTCGCAGATGAAGGCCAAGGGTCCTGCCAACGACTATCCAATGGAGGTAGAAGTAGGACTGATAGGTTCTTGCACCAACTCAAGCTACCAAGACCTCTGTCGTGCAGCTTCGGTAGTGAAGCAGGCTTTAGACAAGGGTATTGAGCCAAAGGGACAATTGATTATCAACCCTGGTTCGGAGCAAATTAGATATACTGCAGAGCGCGACGGCATACTCGACATCTTTAAGCAGATGGGAGCGCTGATAATGACAAACGCCTGCGGACCATGTATCGGACAATGGAAGCGTCATACCGACGACAACAATCGCAAGAATGCCATCGTGACTTCATTCAATCGCAACTTCCGTCGTCGTGCTGATGGCAACCCAAATACCTACGCCTTTATTGGTTCTCCAGAACTTACCACAGCTCTCGCAATAGCTGGTCGCCTGGATTTCAATCCTGCTGTAGACAGCCTTACAGATAAGAATGGCAACAGCGTGATGCTCGACGAACCTTCAGGTTATTGTTTCCCTCCACGAGGCTTCGAAGTTGAAGACAAGGGCTTCATAGCTCCTTCTGACGAAGCTAAGGATGTAGAAGTGGTTATCAATCCTGATTCTCAGCGTTTGCAACGTCTGCAGCCTTTCGCTCCTTGGGATGGCAACGACTATACAGACATGCCACTATTGATAAAGACTCAAGGCAAGTGCACCACCGACCATATCTCTATGGCTGGACCATGGCTCCGCTTCCGCGGTCATCTGCAGAATATCTCCGACAACTTGCTGATGGGTGCTGTGAATGCCTTTAATGGCGAGTCGAACCATGTGAAATGTCAGCTATGTGGCAACTATGTAGAGGTTTCAACTGCTGCCAAGGCATACAAGGAAAAAGGATTGTCGAGCATCGTTGTGGCAGAAGACAACTATGGCGAAGGTTCAAGTCGTGAGCATGCTGCCATGGAGCCTCGATTCCTTAATGTTAAGGTGGTGTTGGCAAAGAGCTTTGCCCGTATTCACGAAACAAACCTTAAGAAGCAGGGTATGCTCGCACTTACGTTCCAAGACAAGAACGATTACGACAAGGTGAAGGAAGACGACCGCATCAGCGTTGTCGGACTCAAAGAGTTTGCTCCTGGCAAACCGCTAACAGTAGTATTGAAGCATGCCGACGGCACAAGCGAGGAGTTCCTTGCACAGCATACTTACAACGACACACAGATAGCATGGTTTAAGGCTGGAAGCTGTCTGAACAATATGTAAAACAATAGCACAACATGAAGAAAGAATATCTAATATATAAGCTTAGCGACGAGGTAAAGAACTCGTGCAAGATAGACCGCGAGGCTTTCACCAAATATGGTGTTAAGCGCGGCTTGAGAAACGAGGATGGTAGCGGTGTGTTGGTGGGATTGACCAACATAGGTAATGTAGTGGGCTACGAGCGTGATGCAGAAGGCAAACTACAGCCTACAGAAGGCAAACTATACTATCGTGGCTATGAGCTCGACGACATCGTAACTCCGTTGCTCAAAGAGAAGCGTTGCGGTTTCGAAGAGATTGCTTTCCTCTTGCTTTCTGGCAATCTGCCTGACAAGGAAGAGCTTGCAGCCTTCCGCGAGTTGCTCAACGATAATATGCCTCTCGACCATCGTACCATCGTACACATCATCGACCTCGAGGGTGCTAACATCATGAACATCTTGGCTCGTTGTGTGCTCGAAATGTACACCTTCGACCCTAATCCCGATGATATTTCGCGCGACAACCTTATGCGCCAGTCGATAGAGCTTATTGCCAAGTTCCCAACTATCGTGGCTTATGCTTACAACATCTATCGCCACTCTGTGCAGGGACGTAGCCTCCACATTCGTCACCCAAAAGAGAATCTCGGCATAGCTGAAAACTTCCTCTATATGCTCAAGCATGAAAACTATACCGAACTCGACGCTCGTATGCTCGACCTTCTGCTTATCATCCAGGCTGAGCATGGTGGTGGTAACAACTCTACCTTCACGGTTCGTGTGACAAGTTCTACTCGTACCGACACATATTCAAGTATCGCAGCAGGTATTGGCTCTTTGAAAGGTCCGCTTCATGGAGGTGCCAACATCAAGGTTATCAACATGTTCCACCATCTAAAGGAGCAGATTGCCGATTGGACAAACATTGACGAGATAGACACCTATCTCATGCGCATGCTCGATAAGAAGGCTTACGACCAGACAGGTCTTATCTATGGTCTTGGCCATGCCGTATACACCATGAGCGATCCACGTGCCGTTGAGCTTAAGAAGTTGGCTGGCGAATTAGCCAAGGAGAAGGGTAGAGTGGAGGAATACGAATTCTTGAAGCTCATAGAGCAAGAGGGCATCAAGTGCTTGATGGCTCGCGGACGTACAAAGCCTGCTTGCGCTAACCTCGACTTCTATTCGGGTTTCATATACGAAATGATTGGTTTGCCACAGGAAATCTATACTCCTATATTTGCCATGGCACGTATCGTTGGTTGGACTGCCCACCGCATAGAAGAGCTCAACTTCGAGAGCCGTCGTATCATCCGTCCTGCATACAAGAATATCCAAGACAGCAAAGAGTATACTCCGCTTGCTGATAGATAAGTTTGGGGAATAGAAGTTAAAGGAGTTAAAGAAGTTAGAGAAGTTAAAGCCATATGTTTTATGGATTAATTTCTATCTAAAAACTCCTGCTAAAAACTCCAGCTAAAATCTCCTGCAAAAACTAAAAGATCTCCCCCGATAAATATGCTGAAAT
>ERZ1032113.194-NODE-194-length-19976-cov-7.404648_pt1 | contig 19976 bp, 19 predicted proteins | sample MGYA00518164_ERZ1032113 | MGnify/ENA primary metagenome ERZ1032113 (study PRJEB33719, sample SAMN04261305) | wastewater metagenome | biome: rural village; feature: human; material: feces | host: Homo sapiens | place: El Salvador | collected 2014-01-14 ... | reverse complement strand
TTGCTCCGAAATCGCTAGGACTATTTACAGTATCTGCATACTGCTTAATGTTGTCGTATCCTAAAACAACGTCTACCATCTGGTTGTCTTTGTTAGGAACCATCATTGAAACAACTCGACCACCAAAGTTAGTGATGCAAACTTCCATACCACTTTTGTTGGTGAGAGTGTAGAGTGCTACTTTCTTACCATTGATAGTGGTGTCGAACGCTGTTGGGTTTAATCCCGAAAGAGTTTGATTGCCTGAGCATGATGCCATTAATGCAACGGCAACACCTGCTCCGAGAATTAGGTTTTTTAAGTTACTCATAATTAATATTCGGTTATTAGTTGTTATAATATGCAATTTTCAGCGTCAAAGATACAACTATTTTTTTAAAAGCCAATAATGTTTCATTAAGTTTTTATGTACAAAGTGTGGTTTTTACACTATTTAAACAAAAAAAGGTCTGCAAAACAGGAGTTTGCAGACCTTTTGTTTGTATTATTAAGCTAATAATAATGATTTCTTATTAATTAGCAAATCTTTCTTGAACCTTCGCTGATGACAACGTTAATAACCTCTGGTTCATGTCCATACTTTTCGTTAAACTTAGCCTTAGCTGTAGCAATGAAGTTGTCATAAACATCATCCTTAACGAGGTTGATGGTGCAACCACCAAAGCCACCACCCATTATACGGCTACCTGTAACTCCACATTCCTTAGCCAAGTCGTTGAGATAGTCGAGCTCTTCGCAGCTTACTTCATATTCCTTGCTAAGACCATAGTGTGTCTCAAACATCTTCTTACCTACAGTCTCGTAGTCACCCTTTTCAAGAGCTTCACAAACTGCAAGTACGCGATCCTTTTCACCGAGTACGAAATGAGCACGTGTGTAGTCTTCCTCGCTAACCTCAGACTTTACAGTCTCAAGCTCATCCCAATCAGCATCGCGAAGAGTTTCAAACTTCTTGTTAGGGAAGTGGGCTGCAAGAGCCTTAACAACATTCTCACAAGAGTTGCGACGATCGTTGTATGGAGAACCCTTCAATTCGTGCTTAACCTTAGAGTTGAGCAATACGAGCTTGTATCCCTGAGGATTGAATGGGAAGTATTCGAATTCGCGGCTACGGCAGTCAAGGCGCATAAGTTTTCCCTGCTGACCAAATACACTTGCGAATTGATCCATGATACCACAGTTTACACCGATGTAGTTGTGCTCTGTAGCCTGACCTGCGAGTGCCATGTCCCACTTTGAAACTTTGTTGTCGCCAAAAAGATCGTTAAGAGCATATGCAAAGCAGCTTTCGAGAGCTGCACTTGAAGACATACCAGCACCGAGAGGAACATCACCAGCAAATGCTGTATTAAAGCCCTTTACATCTACACCGAGCTTTTTCATCTCCTGAACTATACCATAAATATAGCGAGCCCATGTTGTCTTAGGTCCTACAGGGTCGTCAACCTTGAATTCAACTTTATCCTTGAGGTCGATAGAGTAGGCGATAACAGTGTTAAGTCCATTAGGACGAACTTCTGCCATGATACCCTTGTCTACTGCGCCTGGGAATACGAAGCCACCATTGTAGTCTGTATGCTCACCAATGAGGTTGATACGACCTGGTGACACATATATGTTTCCTGTCTTACCGTCGAAGTGCTTAATAAATCTACTTCTTACAAATTCTATATCCATAGCTTTAATGTTTTTAAAGGTTTAACTTAGATAGTTTTATTTAAAACTTAATTATAAATCAAATCATGATTAGTCTATCTTGATATCCTTATTCACATTCTTGCAACCCCAGATAGAGTAGAAGAGGATGTAAGCAAGCATGGCAACAATGAGCCAATATGAGTTAAGGTAGCTAATACCGAGTTGCTGTACGAGTACAAGGTCCTGGAAGAAAGGCATCATACCACCACCAAATACCATTACCATGAAGATACCAGAAGCTTTTGCTGTGTATTTGCCAAGACCTTCTGTTGAGAGGTTAAAGATACCACCCCACATGATAGATGTACAAAGACCACAGAGGAAGATGAATACACAAGACAATGGAACTGTTGCATTTTCAATCTTGATGATACCGAGGTCGATATTAAGAGTTGTTGTAACGTCGCCAGTGAAGATGGCAGCAACAATGAGGATAATACCTACTGTAGAAACTGTAATCATCTGAGTGCGAGTAGAAACCTTACCAGAGATGATAGTAGAAGTAAGACGACCACAAAGCATCAAGAACCAGTAGATACCAGCCAAAGATCCTGCTACTGCAGCTGCTCCCTCGAAACCACCTTCGCGGCTAATCCATTGGTTCATCATACCTGGAGTTGCAATTTCGATACCTACATAAAAGAAGATAGCTATAATACCGAGCAAGCAATGACGGAATGCAAGTGGAGATCTTTCGTAAGTTACATTCTTAAGGTCACCCTGTGGTTCCTTAATCTTGATGAACGAAATGATGCAGAATGCTGCAAGGAAGATAACAATACCTGTAATGATAAGAGGTGCTACATCTGGGAAAGAATCCTTAGTCAAAGTTCCTACGAGGAAACCTGTGAGAACAGGAGTTGCTGTTGCTGAAAGAGAGTTGAGAGTACCACCAGCCTGTACAAGCTGGTTACCAGTGTTGCCACCACCACCAAGAAGGTTGAGCATAGGGTTTACAACTGTGTTGAGCATACATACACAGAAACCGCAGATAAGTGCACCAAGCAAGTAAACATAGATATTATTTACTACACCAGAGAGCAACTGAATACCAAGACCTACAGCACCGACGATGAGTGCTATAAGAGCAGTTTTCTTGTATCCGTACTTGATAAGCATGTTTCCTGCAGGAATACCCATAACGAGGTAAGCTGTAAAGTTCATAAGGTTACCAGCCATACCTGCCCAATTGTAGGTCATACCCCAAATGTTACCGAAAGGCGCAGCCATGTTTGTTACAAAACTAATCATGGCGAAAATAAAGAACATGGTGATAATAGCGACAATGTTCTTCTCGTTTTTTGTTTCTGACATTGATTTAAGATTGTTTTATTAATGTTGATAATTTATTGTTTAGAATTTATATGCGCTTATATCAGTACAACATCATATAGGATGTAATATATAATAATGTATAGTATATTCACGCAAAGGGGTGGCTGATAAAAAAATCAGCCACTCCTGTTATGCTATTATTGGTTATTTAGCTACACCAAATTTATAGATTGTCTTCTGTTTATATTGGTCCCCAGTATTAAGAACCACAGAAGGGAAATATGGATGATTTGGTGAATCAGGGAAGTGTTGTGCTTCAAAGCAAATACCTGAGCGACGTGGGAATGTTGCACCATTCTGACCAGCGTAGCCATCAGCCCAATTGTCTGTATAAAGCTGAACTCCTGGTTCTGTGGTGTAAACTTCCATAGTTCTGCCACTTACAGGTTCTGTAATCTTTGCAGCAAAGCTTAATTCACCTTCCTCTTTTTTATTCAGAACATAACAATGGTCATATCCTGCACCATTCTTAATCTGCTCATCGTCAGCATCAATATCCTGACCAACAGGCTTAGGTGTACGGAAGTCGAAAGGTGTACCCTTTACGAAGCGAATTTCACCTGTAGGAATACTTGTCTCATCAATAGGGAGATAGTAGTCTGCATTGATTTCGCAAATCAGGTTGTCGATAGTTGGGGTAGGGTTGGCAATACCTGATAATGAGAAGAAACCATGACTTGTTAAGTTAATAATGGTCTTTTTGTTTGTTGTAGCCATATATTCAATAACAAGCTCATCGTCGTTAGTGAAAGAGTATACAACTGTTACTCTAACTTCGCCAGAGTAACCCTCTTCGCCATAAGGGCTTACATACTTAAGAACCAATGACCAATCGTTCATCTGAAGAGCGTCCCAAACTTTAGCATTAAAGCCTTTCTTTCCACCATGAAGAGAGTTTGGACCATTATTGATTGGAAGGTTGTACTCTTTACCGTGAAGTTGGAATTTACCTTTGCAAATACGATTGCCATAACGACCAATTAAAGTTGAGAGATATGGTTCTGGAGAATTTATTACATCTTGTATGTTATCATGACCCTGGATTACGTTTGCCAACTTGCCTTCTTTATCTGGCACCATGATAGCAACCAAAGCACCACCATAGTTTGTTATAGCAACTTCATGTCCCTTATCGTTTCTCAAAACATACAAGTCTGTCTGCTTGCCATTTATTGTGGTCTGAAAATCTGCACGTTTCAGACCACAGATGTTTTCGGTTTCGTTAGTACTCATAATTAAATAGTTTTTAGTTACTCTTTGATATCTGCAAAGTAACTAAAAATTAATTAGAATTGCAAACGAAAAGCCGAAAAAATCTTGTGTTTTGTACGTTAAAAACTATTAACGTGACAAAAATGTTAGTAGGTCGGCAACAATGTAACTGCTACCTCCCACAAAAACGAAGTCGTCTTTATTAGAATCTTGTAGCGCTTTTGTATACGCAACTTCAACATTATCAAATATTTCGCCACGCAAGTCATGTTTAATTGCTATCTCTGCAACCCTTTCTGCTTTAATGGCTCTTTTAGATTCTGCTTGTGTCCAATAATAGATAGCGTTTTTGGGCAAAAGATACATAACAGAATTAATATCTTTGTCGTCTACCATACCAAATACAATTCTTAGCTGATTACATTGCTGCCGTTTTATCTGTGGAGCAAGATAATTCCATCCGCCTACATTATGACCTGTGTCGCAAACAACGGTTGGGTTGTTTTGAATTGTTTGCCATCTTCCCAATAGTCCAGTATTCTTGCAAATATTAGTAAGTCCTTTAGCGATGACATCATCATTTTTTATAATATTCATTTGCTTTAGGATGTTGCAAGCGCAAAGAATGGTATTCATGTTGCGCTCTTGGTAGTCGCCTGAAAGTTCACCGATTAAAGTGCTATTGTTTGAAAGATTGTATCTTCTTCCTCCATCAGCCATAGGTGAAGATGATGTTACAATTGCATTGTCTTCAGCAAACACAATATCCGAATTTACCTCATTGGCTTTAGATTGGAAAACTGGACGTGTTTCTTCATTTGCTTCACCTATTATTACAGGCACACCTTTTTTAATAATACCAGCTTTCTCCGCTGCAATCTTTGCAAGAGTATCGCCTAAGAATTGTGTATGATCAAAACTGATGTTAGTGATGATGCTAAGTATTGGTGAAATGATGTTTGTACAATCTAATCTGCCGCCAAGTCCAACTTCGATAATGGCTATGTCTACTTTTTGTTCATCAAAATATTTAAAGGCTAAAGCTGTAGTCAATTCAAAAAAAGAAGGATGTAAAGGTTCGAAGAATTTTCTTTCGTCTTCAACAAACTTTACAACTCGTTCTTTACTGATACACTGACCATTAACTCTTATTCGTTCGCGAAAATCTACAAGGTGTGGTGAAGTATATAATCCGACCTTATAGCCTGCTTCTTGTAATATTGAAGCAAGAGAATGCGAACAAGAACCTTTGCCATTTGTTCCTGCAATATGAATTGTCTTAAAGTTGGTATGCGGATGATTAAAGTGCTTGTCAAGAGCAAGAGTATTTTGCAACCCCTCCTTATACGCAACAGCACCCACATGTTCGAAAACAGGGGTGCTGTTGTATAGATAGTTTAATGTTTCTTGATAATTCATGTTTATCTATTTTCTGTGAAGAAGTTCCTGAACTTCTTGAATATAGTCTGCTTGGTGCTGGCATCTCCCTTGAAGTTGTCACTATTCTTAAATTCTTCAAGTGCTTCTTTTTCCTTCTTGCTCAAAGTCTTTGGCACATAGACGTTTACATTTACTATTAAATCGCCTACGGAACTTCCGTAACCTTGAACTGCTGGCAGACCTTTTCCTCTAACTCTGAGAGTTGTTCCAGGCTGTGTACCTGGCTTAATACTGATTCTAATCTTGTCGCCAGAGATAGTAGGAATCTCTACATCTCCACCGAGAGTTGCAGTAGGGAAGTCGAGCAATAGGCTATAGATAACATCCTGTCCATCTCTAACGAAGGTATCATTCTTTTCTTCGCTAATCAAAACTTGGATATCACCATTAATGCCATTGTGCTGACCAGCATTTCCCTTGCCTGGTACATTCAATACCATACCTTCAGCCACACCTGCAGGAATCTTTATTTCAACAACCTCTTCGCCATTTACAACGCCGGTACCATTACATTCCTTACATTTATTTTTTATAACAGTACCTTCGCCATGACATGTTGGACACTCCGACTGTGTTTGCATCATACCGAATACTGAACGCACGGTACGTGAAACGACACCACTACCATGACATGTTGGACAAGTTTCCGGTTTGCTGTCACCTTCTGCTCCTGTGCCATGACAATGCGAACATACTACCTGTTTACGCACTTTGAAAGTCTTGGTAACTCCTGTAGCAACTTCTTGTAAACTGAGTTTTACTCTTAGGCGCAAGTCTGCTCCTCTATATTGTGCATGACGTCGACCGCCACCATTACCTCCGAAGCCACCAAAGCCTTCGAAACCTCCGAAGCCTCCGTGTCCTCCAAAGATATCTCCAAACATGCTGAAGATATCTTCGGTATTGAAGCCAGCGCCGCCAAAGCCACCATTACCGCCAAATCCACTAGGACCATTGAAACCAAACTGATCGTATTGCTGTCTTTTCTTTGCATCGTGGAGAACATCGTAAGCTTCTGCAGCCTCCTTAAACTTCTCCTCAGCTTCCTTGTTGCCAGGATTACGGTCTGGGTGATATTTGATAGCCAATTTACGGTAGGCTTTCTTTATTTCGTCTTCAGAAGCGTTCTTGTCAACACCAAGCACTTCATAATAATCTCTCTTAGCCATTGTTCTTTTAAATTATTGTTTGTTTTAAAAGTTATTGACCTACAGCCACTTTTGCATGTCTAATCACTTTGTCGTTCAAAGTATAGCCTGTCTGTACGCAGTCTACAACTTTGCCCTTCTTGTCATCGCCCATGCCAGGAACCATAGCTATAGCTTCATGGAAATCTACATCAAATTCCTTATCGTCGGTATCAATCTTCTTAACTCCCAATCCTTCAAGAATAGATCTGAGCTTTTTGAAGATTAGTTCCCAACCTTCTTCTACAGCTTTCACAGAATCTGCTTTATCAGCATTAGCAACAGCACGCTCCATGTCGTCAAGTACTGGCAAAATGGCAGTAATAGTCTTCTCGCCACCATTCAGCACAAGTTCTGTCTTTTCTTTCAATGAGCGTTTTCTGTAGTTATCAAATTCTGCTACAGTTCTCAGATACTTATCTTTTAGGCTTTCTAATTCCTCTTGAGCCTTCTGTAGAGGGTCTTTTTCTTCAGTTTTTTCCTCAGCAGCAGCCTGTTCCTTGTTGTCGCAAGCTTCTGTGTTTGCTTCTGAAGTGTTTTCTGTATTATTTTCTGCATTTACTGTCTCATTGTCAGTCTGTGCAGTATTCTCTTTCTCTTTTATTTCTTCGTTGTTCATAATTTGATCGTTAATGTTTTTTATGTATTACAATACAAATATTGTGCCATATAATATAATAGGTGGATGTGTTAACACCCACCTATATAAAAATATGTTTATTTATAGTTTAAACATTATACATCTTTTCCTTTTGAGCCTTGATTTGAGCATCATAGATATACTCATCGTAAGGCATAAGCTTATCGATAGTTCCACTTGGAGTTAGTTCAATGATGCGGTCAGCAACCGTGCGGATAAACTCATGGTCGTGAGAAGCAAACAAGATATTACCCTTAAACTGTATAAGGTTGTTGTTGAACGCCTGGATTGACTCAAGGTCGAGGTGGTTGGTTGGGGTATCGAGGATAAGACAGTTAGCATTCTGCAACTGCATACGTGCAATCATACATCTCATCTTCTCACCTCCAGAAAGTACATTCACCTTCTTCAACACCTCTTCACCAGAGAAGAGCATACGTCCAAGATAGCCCTTCATAGCAACCTCATTACCAGGACCATACTGTGAAAGCCACTCTACGAGATCCATATCAGAGTTGAAGAAATCTGTGTTGTCCAAAGGAAGGTATGCTGTTGTGATAGTAACACCCCACTTATATGTACCTGCATCAGCCTCTCTGTTGCCATTAATAATTTCGAAGAGAGCAGTCATCGCCTTAGGGTTGTGAGAGAGGAATACAGTCTTCTGTCCCTTCTCGATGTTGAACGATACGTTATCAAACAATACTGTTCCGTCTGTATCTACAGCCTTCAATCCTTCTACTTCAAGAATCTGGTTTCCTGGTTCACGTTCCATTTGGAAGATGATTCCTGGATATTTACGGCTTGATGGACGAATTTCTTCAACGTTCAAACGTTCAAGCATCTTCTTTCTTGATGTTGTCTGGCGGCTCTTTGCCACATTGGCAGAGAATCTGCGGATAAATTCTTCAAGCTGCTTGCGCTTTTCCTCAGCCTTAAGACGCTGGTTCTGAGCTTGACGAAGAGCCAACTGTGAACTCTCGTACCAGAATGAGTAGTTACCTGAGAATACAGTAATCTTACCAAAGTCAATATCCACAGTCTGAGTAGAAACAGCATCGAGGAAGTGACGGTCGTGGCTAACCACAAGAACTGTCTGCTCAATATTGCCGAGATAATCCTCCAGCCACTCAACTGTCTCAAGATCAAGGTCGTTAGTAGGCTCATCGAGCAACAAGTTGTCTGGATGGCCGAACAAAGCTTTTGCAAGCATCACACGAACCTTTTCGTTGTTTGAAAGCTCGCTCATGTGCTTAGACTGCAACTCCTCCTTGATACCAAGGTTCTGCATCAGTTGCGCAGCTTCACTCTCTGCTTCCCATCCGTTCATTTCTGCAAATTTCAATTCCAAGTCTGCAGCACGGTTTCCGTCTTCTTCTGTCATTTCTGGCTTAGCATAAAGAGCCTCACGCTCCTTCATGTTCTGCCAAAGTGGCTGATGGCCCATCAATACGGTGTCCATCACGCTGAACTCGTCATATTTAAAGTGGTCCTGCTCCAATACAGACAGACGTTCGCCTGGTCCCAATTCTACAGTACCCTTATTAGGCTCAAGGTCGCCACTAATAGCTCTAAGGAAAGTAGACTTTCCTGCACCATTTGCGCCAATGATACCGTAGATATTGCCGTGTGTAAACTTAAGGTTAACGTCTTTATACAAGACTCTCTTTCCGAATTGGATAGCAAGATTCGTTACTGTTATCATTTCTGTGTATACCTATTTATAAAAATTTATATTTTGCTGCAAAGGTACAAAATATTTTCTTAATAGGCAAAAATATCTTATTATTAGTAGTTTATGCTTGTTTTTCATTTTTTTATTTTAACTTTGCAGTTGTCAAAGACATTGCGCTTATTATAGCCTTGTTTTGTATGAGGAAAGTACCTTTAAATAAAAAACTTCTTAAACATCTTAAATATTATGAGTAAAGACATAAGCTCTAATACCACTACTATGCGGTATTTCCAGCGTTACAAGGATTTATTTTTTATCACATTCGGCATTTTGACCTATTCTATAGGTTATACTGCCTTTATTCTTCCAGAGAAGGTTGTGATGGGTGGTGTGGCTGGTATGTCCGCCTTGCTTTTCTATGCATTCAATTTACCACCAGGCGTGATGATTTGGGTCTTGAATGTGATGATGCTTATCCTCGCGTTCAAAGCATTGAACAAGCAGTTCGTTATTCGAACAGTTATCGGCGTGAGTATCATGTCATTGTTTGTTGGTGTGTTACAACCTTTCTTCGAAGCACATCCTATTATCACAGTAGGTGAAGATAAGTTTATGCACGTTCTTATTGGTGGTGCGCTTGGTGGTGCAGGCTTAGGAATCGTGTTCTCACACAACGGTTCAACTGGTGGTACTGACATCATCGTGGCTTTGCTCAACAAATATACTCGTATGAGTTTTGGTAGAGCAATGCAGGTTATCGACTGTTGTATCATATCATCATCATACTTGTTGTTCCACAGTACAGAACTTATAGTATATGGTGTCGCATTTACTATCGTCGCCAGCGTTTGCTGCGACTATGTTGTCAACGGTTCGCGTCAGACTGTTCAATTCCTTATCATTTCAAAGAAATATGAAGAGATTGCCGACACCATTAATAAGGCTGTAGATCGTGGTTGCACCGTCGTGAATGGTAAGGGATGGTATTCTAAGGGCGATGTTCATATCCTTATAGTTTTGGCACGTAAGTATGAATCGCAAGAGGTTTTCAACCTTGTAAAACGTATCGACCCTGTAGCGCTTGTTTCGCAGTCGTTCTGCCAAGGTGTCTTTGGTGAGGGCTTCGATAAAATTAAGTAGAAAAGCTCTGTTTTCATGTTGAAAATTACGTTTGCTAGAAGTCAAACGAAGATTTGCTAGTAGTCAAAGGTAGATTTTGCAGTAGTCAAACGAGGAATTGATAGCAAGCATAAACCCGAGTTAACAGGTTTCGTTGGCGGCTGAAGCAGTATTGGTAATGCTTAGAAGCCAACCTCGAAATAGTGATAAACAAAATGGCTAGATTCACATAGAATCCAACCATTTTTGTTTTGTCTGCTTATTTGTTAAGATACAATATTATGATATTATTACATTGCAAAGGTGTTGAAGCCACCATCTACAACAGCTACAGTACCTGTAACAAACTTAGAGGCATCAGAGATGAGGTATTGAATGGTGCCACATAATTCTTCTGGTTCACCCATTCTACCAAATGGAGTCTGGCGTATAACGTCCTTACCACGTTCTGTATACGAACCGTCAGGATTTGTAAGCAATGAGCGGTTTTGCTCTGTGATGAAGAAACCTGGAGCTATAGCATTTACACGAATACCTTCGCCAAACTTCTTTGCGCACTCATGAGCCATGTAGGCTGTAAAATTAGAAATACCAGCCTTTGCCGCAGCATATCCGCATACGCGAGTCATAGGGCGGAAAGCTGCCATAGAAGAGAAGTTTACTATTGTTCCCTTACCTTGCTTTACCAAAGGTTCGAGAAATACCTGAGTCGGGATAACGGTACCTGTGAGGTTGAGATTCAAGACTATTTGAAACTGTGCAGGATCGAGATCAAAGAAGTTTTGGTCAGGACCTATAGTTGCACCCTTCATGTTGCCACCTGCTGCGTTGAGTAGAGAATCGATGCGACCATATTTTGCCAAAATATCCTCACGGTTCTTAATCAATTTCTCCTTATTCATTACGTCGGTTTTATAAAATGAAGCCTCGCCACCATTCTGCTTAATATCTTCAACAATAGCGTTGCCAACGTCCTCTTTTCTTCCAAGGATGGCAATCTTAGCTCCTTGCTCTGCCAGATATTTTGCAATAGCACGACCTAGCACACCTGTTCCACCTGTTATTACCACTACGTGGTCTTTAACATCGAATAGATTTTTCATTATATTAATATTATATTTTAAAGATTTGTTTTATTGCAATAGTTATTCAAAGAATCCTGGCTGATGATATGGAATGCCAAGTTCGCGGTCAACAGTAGCAAGAATACCCTGTACTTGTCCCATGGCAAACATACGGCCGAGGAAAGAGTAACCTGCATTATATCCCTTTGTCTCGTCACCAAGCATGGTCATACCATGATCTACACGCATAGGAAGTTTAGGATTAGTACTCTCGAAGATGCGAGCCAGTTCGATAATGTCAGCACGACCGCCAAGATGACTTGCTTCGGTAAAGTCGCCATTAGGGAAGATATGGCATGAACGTAGATGTACGAACCATGTGCGACTTGCGTATTTGCGAGCAAGAGCAACAACATCGTTGTGTTTGCCAGCTGAAAGTGAGCCTGCACAGAATGTCAGACCATTATGAGGGTTGTCAACAGCATTGAGGAACCATTCTATGTCTTCATCGCATGTCACGATACGTGGCAAACCAAGGATAGGGAATGGAGGATCGTCAGGATGCACGCACATATACATATCACACTCTTCGCAAACAGGCATGATGGCAGTGAGGAAGTAGCGCATGTTTTCGCGGAGTTGCTCCTTAGTGATGCCTTTGTAAAGGTTTAATAATTGACGGAACAATTCAACTGGATGCTCGTCGTCTTCCTTAATATTACCACTAACGAATCCCTGAGTCTTTACGATAATATTATCTACTAACTTGTGGTCGTCGGCAGGAGTCATCTTAGCTTTCAATTCTTCCACTTCGCTAAGGATGTCGCGATTAATCTTTTCGCCCATAACCTTCCAATCCTCTGCAGCATTCTCACGCTTCAAGATATGAATATCAAAGTATGCAAATTCTGGATAACTGAAATAAAGGTTTGTTGTGCCATTAGGGTTTGGATGAGTCAGGTCTGTACGTGCCCAGTCCAATACAGGCATGAAGTTATAGCAGATTGTATGTATACCTTCTGCTGAAAGATTGCGCAAACTCTGCTTGTAGTTTTCTATTAGTTGGTCGCGGTCGGCGCCAGCATATTTGATGCTTTCAGAAACAGGCAAGCTTTCAACAACACTCCATCTCATACCATAGCTTTCTATATAAGACTTGAGGTCATTAATCTTTTCGCGAGTCCACACTTCGCCATTAGGTACATCGTGCAGGGCTGTTACAATTCCCTCAACGCCAATCTCACGTAGCATGGCAAGAGTGATCTTATCATTCTTGCCAAACCATCTCCAGGTTCTTTCCATATTTTGTTTTTTATAGTTTGTTTAAATGTTAGTGCAAAGATAGCGGTATTATTTATATATAAGGTGCAATATCGTACATATTACTGCAAAATAGTACGAATATTGTCTATATTTCCATCGTTTTTAGACTCCTTTATGCCTAAAAGGTGGCAGATAAGGGAATAAACATTGACGTTGGCAAAGTGAGGGAATTTTATATGTTTGAAGTCTGGACCAACAGCTCGAAACAAAGCATGAACATCGCTATATTCAGGATCAAAGCCATGTGCTCCTCCTTCGTTTGCTTCCTTATCTTGTATAAGCCATCCTAAATCCGGGTCAACTATCACATCGCCTATGCGACTATTTGTACCATAATGAAGACGAGCGGGTATATTATTTCTCTTCCATACTCTTGCATGCTCGATACCATGCAAAGCATTATATACAGAATCCTGACATCCTGGTTTTACATAGATGTTAGCAGGAATATTACCCTCAATCTTTACCAACCATTCGTCTTTCAACAAATGACGTATTGGCACATTATTACCTTTTGCCACCCATGCCATACCATGGTCTGAAAGGATAATTAGGTTTATATCATTGGCAATAGGAAGAACTTGCATCCGTTTATAAAAGTTTGTTAGCATAGAGTCAACCTTTTGTACCATTGCTCTAGTCTGTTTTCCTTGTGGCCCAAAGTTGTGACCATTTCCATCTGGTTCTTCCAAGTATCCCATTATAAGGTCTGGACGCTTTTTTTCTGGCAATGCTAATTGCTCAATTATTCCATCCAAACGTTGTTGCATAGTGAGTCTTGGTTGCTTATCATATATATAATATGTGTTAGGGTAGCTGCCACCTACACATACATCAGAACCTGGCCAATAGAAAACAGCTGTCTTAAGTCCTTGTCGCTTAGCAGTATTCCATATAGGGTCGCCGCCATAATATACAGGGTTAGTTTTCTGTTCAGCATTGCCTAAAGAGAATGATTCCCCTGTCTTAACATCGTAGAAATTATTAGCCACTATGCCGTGATGGTCTGGATACAATCCTGTAGCCAAGGTGTAATGATTTGGAAATGTTTTAGAAGGGTAGGATGGTATAAGTCCTGATTCTACGCCTTTTTCTGCCATCATATCCATAAATGGTGTATTATACCATTGTGTATAATCCCATCTGTAGCCATCAAGCGATAAAACTACGGTATAATGTTTCTTTGCAGAAATGTTGATAGCTACAAAAGCCAATAAAATGGTAGTTAAGAATAGTTTTTTCATAATTTCTTGCGTTAATCTATATTGTGTAAAGATAATGCAAAGTTAGACAAATCCTGTGGATTAACAAAAAGATATCAAGCTTTTCTCACGACATTTTATAATATGTATACCATAAAGTTAGCCTTAATCAGCATGCTGTTTAATGGTATGTTGAACACATAATGTGAATGTAATAAATGTGATGTCATACTTTTTGCTTTTTTAACCATAAAAAACTATAAAAACTTTTTGTGTTAAAGAATTAATGTATAAATTTGCAGAAAGAAATATAAATATTAAAAGGTAAAGATCATGGCAAAGTATAACATTACTGAACGCAAAGAGAAAGAGGCTGCCTATCGTACCTTGGTAAGCCCAAAGTTAATGGATGAGCTTAAGGAGAAAATCCTAGAAATTATTCTTATACAAAAGAAGTATAAAGATAAGGATTATTCTGCCAAACAGCTTGCAGAAGATTTGCATACTAATACTCGTTACATTTCAGCAGTTGTCAATGTTCGTTTCCACATGAACTACACTTCATTCGTCAATAAATATCGTATTGACGAGGCGATGACTTTGCTGGTCGACAAACGTTACCAAGACCTAAACATGGAGGATATTTCTGATATGGTGGGTTTTGCAAACCGTCAGTCATTCTATGCATCCTTCTACAAGTTTAAGGGTATGACTCCTCGTGAATACAAGATGACACATCTGGCTCAACATCCTCAATTAGCTGAAAAGCCAAAGAAAAGAGGAAGAAAGCCAGGTTCTAAGAATAAAGTAAAAAATGCAACAGCAGAATAAAAATTCAGAGTTTGAAGGTTTTTGCTATTCTGGCGAGCGCTTTGCTGACTTACAGATGCTACGTTATCGCCTCAATGGTTTCGAATCTTTGTCTTTAAGACAGAAGCTCTATGTTTATTATTTGAGTAAAGCAACATTGGCCGGTAGAGATATCACTACCGACCAATTTGGTTTTTATAACCTCGACATCCGAAAGGTGTTAGAGGCCGTATATGTTAATTATCAGGGTAACAAAGAGTGTGAAGACTTCATAGCTATGACTATATATCTTAAGCGTATATGGTTTAGCAATGGTATCTACCATCATTATGGCTCAGAGAAGTTTGCTCCCGACTTCTCTCCAGCATTCCTTCTTGATGCTATGAAAAGCATCGAACCTTCTTTGTTGCCATTGGCAAAAGGTGAGACTGTAGATGGTTTATTTGACAGACTTAAGTCTGCAATCTTCGCCCCTAACTTCTTGCCAAAGAAGGTTAATAAAGCTGATGGATGCGATCTTGTTGCAACTTCGGCTTGCAATTTCTATCATGACGTTTCGCAACATGAAGTAGAAGACTATTATTCTTCGCTAAAAGCTACAGTCGACAAGAATCCTCCTTCGTTTGGTCTCAACTCTCGTTTGGTAAAACAGAATGGAGAATTGATAGAGCAAGTATGGAAAATAGACGGCATGTATAGCAAGGCTATAGAAATAATAGTGTCTTACCTGCGTCAAGCTGCTGAATATGCAGAAAACGAGCAGCAGCAAAAGATTATATCTCTACTTATAAGTTATTATCAGACAGGCGACTTGCGAGTATTTGATAAATATTCTATCGAATGGCTTAAAGAACAAGATGGTCGAATAGATTTTATTAACGGCTTTATCGAAGTCTATAACGATCCGCTTGGCTTAAAAGCCTCATGGGAAGGCATCGTAGAATATAAAGATCTGGTAGCAACTCGTCGCACACGTACTATTAGTGATAATGCGCAATGGTTTGAAGACAACTCGCCGGTAGATTCTCGCCTTAAGAAGAAGATCGTGAAAGGTGTAACAGCCAACGTTGTTTGTGCGGCAATGCTTGGTGGCGATGAATATCCATCAACAGCTATCGGAATTAATCTACCTAATGCTGACTGGATAAGAGCAGAACATGGTTCTAAGAGTGTTACTATAGGTAATCTAACAGACGCTTATAATAAGGCTGCAAGAGGCAATGGCTTTGATAAAGAGTTTGTTATAGACGAGCCAACTCGTTCATTTATTGACAAATATGGTGATCTCTGCGATGATTTACATACAGATTTGCACGAATGTCTTGGTCATGGTAGTGGTCAACTTCTTCCAGGAGTAGACCCTGATGCACTAAAGGCGTATTCCAATACCATCGAGGAAGCTCGAGCAGACTTGTTCGGATTATATTATATTGCCGATCAAAAGCTTGTAGACCTTGGACTTGTTCCAAATCCCGAGGCTTATAAATCACAATATTATACCTATATGATGAATGGTTTGATGACACAACTTGTAAGAATCAAACCTGGACATCAGATAGAGGAAGCCCATATGCGTAATCGTGCATTGATAGCTCGTTGGGCTCTTGATAATGGCGATGGCGCTGTAGAACTAAAGAAAATAGATGGCAAAACTTATGTTATTATAAACGACTATCAGAAGCTTCGTCAAGTCTTTGCTCATCTACTTGCTGAAGTGCAGCGAATAAAGAGCGAAGGTGATTTCTTGGCTGCAAGAGAGTTGGTAGAAACCTATGGAGTGAAGGTTGATGCAGAACTTCATGGTGAGATACTTGAACGATATGAGATTCTGAATATTGCTCCATATAAAGGTTTCTTAAATCCTTGGCTTAAAGTTATTTATGGTGATAATGGTGAAGTAAAGGATGTGGTTGCTGACTATACAGAAACCTACGAGCAGCAGATGCTTAGATATAGCCAAGAATATGGGTTACTATAAATGAATTATCAGACGTATGCTATAGTCATAACGACGTGTGGCATACGTCTTAATTATGTTAATAGATATACATTATGACCGAAGAGAAAAACGAAATACTGAAAGAGATAAAGCGCTCGTTCCGTTCAATGATGAATGGAGTTGCGAGCCACTCTATGAGAGAGAAAGGTGTAGAATATAAAATTAACTGGGGAGTAAACCTCGTTAATCTTAGAACACTTGCTTCGAAATATGATAAAGATTTCGAATTGGCTATTGCACTTTGGAAAGAGAATATCCGTGAGTGCAAGATACTAGCAACAATGCTTATGCCTGCAGACAAAATGGATGCAGAGATTGCTGATATATGGATGGAGCAAGTAGTGTCTCAAGAAATGGCTGAGATGCTTGCTCTCAATCTTTTGCAGTATGTAGATTACGCTCCTGAAATTGCATTCAAATGGATGGCTTCTGATAAACCATTATATCAGCTATGTGGTTTCTGTATTATTGGCAGACTCTTTAGTAATGGACAGGAACCCAACGAGCGTGGTATTAATGAATATGTAGATCAAGCAATAACAGCACTACAAGGAACTAATGTCGGTGTTGCACATGCAGCAATGAACTCATTAGTTAGATTTGCAGACTTAGGCATAGTATATGAAAGAATTGCAAAGCATGCAACTAAAGCCGTAGGACTAGATATTTTATAGTTTTTTGTTCTTCGATGCTACTTTTTGTTTAGCTTTGCATGGTTTTGAATAAAATTTGTTACCTTTGCAATCAAGTTTATAAAAATAGTCAACGTCTGCAAAAAGGACAATGGCTAAACATCAATATTTTATCATAAATATAACATGAGAAGCAGAACATCAGATTGGTACGAAACCAAGATACGCTACGAAAAGACAATGGAAGACGGCATGCAGAAGAAAGTTTCTGAGCAGTATGTTGTCGATGCTCTTAGCTTTACAGAGGCTGAGAACAAGATTATTGAAGAAATGTCTTCATATATTAGTGGCGAATTCACTATAACAGACATCAAGCACGCTTCGTATAAAGAGATTTTCTTTAGCGAGAATGTCAACGATGATCGCTGGTATAAGGCAAAACTTCAATTCATCACTATTGATGAAAAAACAGAGAAAGAGAAGCGTACAGCTGTTTACTATCTCGTTCAGGCAAGTTCTTTCCCTGGTGCTGTAAAGCATATTGAGGAGGTAATGGGTACAACCCAAATTGACTATGTCATCTCTAATCTTGCAGAAACAATGATTATGGATGTATACGAGCATGTGACAACAAAGAAGCCTGCTGAACGCAATGATGTGCCAGAATACGAGCAGGCTGAACAAACAAAGGAAGGAGAGCAGGTATGATAAATGTTGATGTCGCACATAATCTTCACGAAGTGCTAGGCAATTTGCCAGATGGCGTGAGATTGGTTGCCATCAGCAAATATCACCCTTCGGAGTATATCATGGCAGCCTATAATGCTGGACAAAGAGTCTTTGGCGAAAGTCATGAGCAAGAGCTAAAGCAGAAAGTGGCAGAATTGCCTTCTGATATCGAATGGCATTTCATAGGTCATCTGCAAACTAATAAGGTGAAATACATAGCACCTTATATCTCGATGATAGACGCAGTAGACTCATTGAAGCTCCTTCGAGAAATTGAAAAGCAGGCCGCTAAGCACGATAGGGTTATTAACGTACTTCTCGAACTACATATAGCGCAAGAAGCTACAAAATACGGACTCTCACTTGACGACTGCAGAAAGCTACTTGCCGATGGTGAATGGCGCAGTATGAAGCATGTTCATATCTCAGGACTGATGATGATGGCTTCAAATACTGACGATGAAAATCAAATTAGAAGCGAGATGAATACTGCTGCCGACTTTTTTGATGAAGTAAAGGCTGCATATTTTGCCGATGATGATTCTTTCTGCGAAAGATCATGGGGCATGAGCGACGACTATAAGATAGCTGTCACTTGTCGTTCTACAGAAGTTAGAGTGGGTACTTTCATCTTTGGTCCGAGAGTTTATTAATAAGCTATACATATATTAATATGAACAACGATATCAAGAAACGAATGAAAGCTATCCTGGATAGCTACATTGAAACAAACCATTTCAGGCATACTCCTGAAAGGTACGCCATTCTTGATACTGTATGTGATATACGTGGACATTTCACAATTGAGCAGCTTAGCAACAAGTTGGCTGATGTAAACTTCATAGTTAGCAGAGCCACATTATATAATACTCTTAAACTGTTTATCAAGTTGAGGATTATCGTTAGGCATAAGTTGCCCACGGGTACTAGATACGAACTTTGCGATGTTGCAAACAATCATTGCCATCAAATCTGCACAGTATGTGGCAAGGTGACAGAACTTAAATCGCAAATCGTAATAGATGCAGTCAACAATACCAAGCTATCGCGATTCCGCAAAGAGGGATTTGCATTGTATATATATGGTATATGTTCGTCGTGCATGGCTAAGAATACAAGAAACAAAACATTGATGGAACATCATAAATCAAATACGAAGAAATGAATACAGGTAAAGTTGATGTCCTGCTCGGATTGCAGTGGGGCGACGAAGGCAAAGGTAAGGTTGTCGATGTGTTGACACCTAACTACGATGTTATTGCACGTTTTCAGGGTGGGCCTAATGCTGGTCATACCCTTGAGTTTGAAGGCGAGAAGTATGTCTTGCGTAGCATCCCTTCAGGAATCTTCCAGGGAGGCAAGGTAAACATCATCGGTAATGGTGTCGTATTGGCTCCAGACCTTTTCATGGATGAAGCCAAGGATTTAGAGAAGAGTGGTCACGACCTCAAGAGTCGTCTCTATATCTCTAAGAAGGCTCATCTTATTATGCCAACCCACCGTGTACTTGATGCAGCTATAGAGGCTTCAAAGGGTAAAAACAAGGTTGGTACTACAGGTAAGGGCATAGGTCCTACTTATACCGACAAAGTAAGCCGTACAGGTCTTCGCGTAGGCGATATCCTCGACAACTTCGAGGAGAAGTATGCAGCACACAAGGCAGCTCACCTCAAAACTATCGCTAGCCTTGGTTATACAGACTTCGATATCACAGAGGTTGAGAAAAAATGGATGGAGGGCATCGAATACTTGAAGCAGTTCAAACTTATCGATAGCGAGGTAGAAATCAATAAGGTGCTCCGTTCCGGCAAGGATATTCTTTGCGAGGGTGCTCAGGGTACTATGCTCGATGTTGACTTCGGTTCTTATCCATTCGTTACTTCTTCTAATACCATCTGTGCAGGTGCTTGC
>ERZ1032113.192-NODE-192-length-20061-cov-7.354944_pt1 | contig 20061 bp, 23 predicted proteins | sample MGYA00518164_ERZ1032113 | MGnify/ENA primary metagenome ERZ1032113 (study PRJEB33719, sample SAMN04261305) | wastewater metagenome | biome: rural village; feature: human; material: feces | host: Homo sapiens | place: El Salvador | collected 2014-01-14 ... | reverse complement strand
CGATTAGCTCAGCTGGTATGAGCATCCGCTTGACGTGCGGAGGGTCACAGGTTCGAGTCCTGTATCGTCCACCATAAAAATGCCGCGACAAACGTCGCGGCATTTTTATATTTTCGCAGCATTGAAAGAAAGAAAAAAGGAGACTGGCAGCAGTGCACAGTCTCCAAGGATGTAGTCAGCAAAGTTTGCAAGACAGGGCTGACCGCAGTGGTTTTATTATAGTGGGATTCCGGAATGCTGTCAAGATGAAAATAACAGAAAGAAACATTTCTTCCGAAAACAAGAATCGACAAATTTCGCATATTTCTCTGCAAAAATGAAAATTGATACTTGACAACCGTGTGCGTTATCATTATAATGAAAAAGCTGCATCGGGGTGTAGCGCAGATGGTAGCGCGCATGGTTCGGGACCATGAGGCCGCGAGTTCAAGTCTCGCCACTCCGACCATAATGTGGAGGCAAAAAAGATGTCTCCTGCGAAAAGCCCGAATATATCGGGCTTTTTTGCTACCCAAACGGCGATTTTTCTCTGTACCGAAACGCAGATGTAAAATCGCCGTTTTCCCTTTGCGGATAGACTTGAACTCCCGAAAAGTAAATATCAGATACACAGGCAGATAGAAAGCAAAAATCTATCTGCCTTTTTTATTACCCTGAAAAGGAGAAATCAAATATGCTACAGAAAAAATTAGCCAAACGCCTCAAAGCTCGGTACGACACCAAGATGGACGGCAACGAATGGATGAAAGTGTCCTCGGGCGGCATCCCCCTCTGCCGGATAAAATACAACGGTCAATTTCTAAGCAACGCCGACCAAAACATCTCGGATGAATACCGCAGTAAAATTGCAGATATTCAGGATGAGATCTCTACGGTGCGGAAATATGTCGGACTCTGCGAACACGCACCGCAGATGCAAGCTGCCGATGTCTCCGATTACAGACAGCTTGCCGCTTTCGGAGATACTGTGTTGGCGGCAACCTACAGCGAAAAGAACGGCTTTATGTTCTGTACCTGGAAACAGAACGCAGACGGCGACTCGGTGTTCCGGGGAGATTACTCGCCGAACTATGAATATGTCAAGAAACTGCAGAATAACTACAACAGAAAGGAAAGACAAATAACTCTATCAAGGCGGAGTATAAGATGGAATCGGTTCGACTTGTGCAGGTCAAAGACCGCCCTTTTTTCTCTGCTGTGGGGCAAAAAGTGTGGCTTTTGTGCAAAGCCTCGTAAGAAGCAGTTGAGAAATAGACAGGTTTATGCTATAATCTAATTTAAAAAGGTATACCAAAGGTAAAACAAAAACGAATGAAGGCGAAATGGGGTCTGTTTATGACCGAACAGAAAAAGAACACTATCATGATAAGCGGCATCGCTGTACTTGCCGTGATACTGGCATATTGCTTCCGAATTGTGGGCAGGGGCAGCTTCTATCCGATGCTGTTTTCCTATCTGCGCAGCTTTATCTATATCGGTCTGTTCGCCGCCTGGGGGCTTTCTGTCCGCCAGCGGATCGTGCAAAAGCAGGTGCGCAGGTTTATGACGGTCACTGCGGTGCTTCTCATCATCTGGATGGTAGTCCGTTCGGCAAAGTATTTTATATTCTGGCAGCCGGATGCCGTCCGTTACCTGTGGTATCTGTTCTATCTGCCCATGCTGTTTGTGCCTATGCTGGCACTGCTGATTGCCATGTCATTGGGAAAGCCGGACGAATACAAATTCCCCAAGGGAATGTCGGTTCTGTGGATCATCTCCGGCGTATTGCTTCTGCTCGTGCTCACAAATGACCTGCACCAATTCGTATTTACCTTTCCGAAGGACGCCGCCGTGTGGACGGACAAAAGCAACGGCTACTCGGTAGGCTACTTCATTATTGTAGGCTGGCAGGTGCTGTGTGCCTTTGCCGCACTCGTAATTATGTTTTTCAAATGCCGCGTGCAAAAAGGAAGGCTCCACTTTCTGCCCATTGTTCCTATGCTGCTGGCGATTGTTTACAGCGCACTTTACTATGCGGGTGTGGATTGGCTGCTCCACTTGTTCGGCGATATTGCCGCATTCCAAAGTGTGATGTATATTCTGACCTTTGAGTTTTGCATCGCCTGCGGATATATACATTCAAACAGCCGTTATGTGGACTTGTTTGCCTCCTCTGTCGGCACATCGGCAGAGATCACCGACAAGGACTTTACCGTTCGGTATGCAGCTGTAAACACTGCGCCTATCTCAAAGGAAACGATGAAAAAAGCCGAGCAAAGCCCGGTCACGATGGGCGGCTTGACTGTTCACACCATGCCCATTGACGGCGGATATGCCGTATGGACAGAGGATATGTCGGCTCTGCGTGACATCAAGGAGAACTCCGAGCTCCTTGCAGACGAGCTTGCCGACAGAAACGAAATACTCCGTTATGAATACAAGCGTGAAGCCAAGCGCCGCAAGGTGGAGGAGCAAAACCGCCTGTATGATCTCCTGCGTTCCGTTACGCAGACGCAGATCGACCGCATTGCGGAGCTCACTAAGGAATACCGCCGAATCTCAAGCACCGATCCCGACAGCGCCAAAACGCTCCTTGCCGAGATTACCGTGCTGTGCAGCTATATTAAACGCCGCAAGCATCTGACGCTCCTTACCGACCGAGATATTAAAATAGCAGCAACGGAACTCCTCCGCGCCTTCAATGAGTCCCTCCAAACGCTGAAGCTGTTGGGTGTCCGCAGCTCGCTCTATGTGGACGAATCTCTTTCCATGCTCTACGGCAAAACGGCGACCGCTGTATTTGATTTTTATGAATCGGTTATTGAAGCCGATATTATGAATTTAACAGGCATACAAGTAAGCCTCATAAAGGCAGACGGCTTGCGTTTGTCACTGAATGTGTGCTGCAAAGCCGACCTTTCCGCTTTGGTAAGCGGAGACGGTATCCGCTGTGAAAAAGAGGATGACGAGGAATATCAGCGCCTTGTGCTTGAAGTGAAAGAAGGTGACGGGAAATGAGTGCATTTTCTTCACTTTCTGAATTCTGGCAGACCATGCTGCCGTTTATCATGCTTGTGGAAATTGTTCTTGAAATTGGGCTGTTTATATATCAGCTTTTTCGCAGCAATAAGCCGGTGCGCAGCCTGCTGAGCCTGGCGGTTATGGCTGTAATGATCCCGCTGCTGTTCTCCGTTTCCCAGGCGGAGCCCGATAATATCGGGGACGCATTTCTACTCGGTGCGCCGTGGCTGATATTTGCCGCTGCTATTTTTCTTGCGGTAGTTCACTTTGCCATTGCTCTGCCGAGGGAATACCGCCGTAAAAAGAACGAGCTCTCGCCGTTCTCTATTAAGGAAGCAACGGATAAACTGCCTATGGGCATCTGCTTTGCCGATCCGAACGGCAGGATCATCCTATGCAACAACCGTATGCGCAGGCTCTCCTTTGTCCTTTGCGGCCACGAGCTGCAAATCAAAAGCGATATGGAAAGTGCTTTGTCGCTGCCGGACAGAACCGTAACCGTTAAGGATGATTGCTATATCCTGCCCGACAAGACCGTCTGGCAGTTTCGCACACAGAATATCACCGTGGACGGCGATGACCGCTGGCAGCAGATAACGGCGCACAATGTAACTGAGCTGTATAACGGCTACCAAAAGCAAGAGGAAATAAATAAAGAACTGGCGGAAGTCAATCGAAAGCTCCGGAAGATGTACGCCCGCATGGAGGACGATGTCAAGGAGAAGGAAAGCCTTGATCTGAAGGTCTATATTCACGATACTATCGGGCGAAGCCTCCTGACCATCCGTGACATCATAGACAGCGGCGAGAATACCGAGAGAAAACTTGAGGCTTTGCAAAATGCCATCAGTATGCTGGCAAGCAACCGTGTCACCTCTGTCAGCACAATGGACGAGGTAAAAAGAACCGCCCGGCAGCTTGGCGTGATTGTAAAAATCGACGGCTACCTGCCCCGTGATACCGCAGCCGAGGAGCTGACCGTTGCCGCCGCCAAGGAGTGCGTGACCAACTGCATCAAGCATGCAGACGGGAATGAGGTGTATATCCGCATTGCCCAGCGCAGCGAACGCTATGATATTACCATAACCAACAACGGCAAAATACCCAAAGAACCGATAAAGGAAGGCAGCGGCCTGTCAACGCTTCGCCGCAGTATTGAAAGCTCCGGCGGCGAAATGCATATTTCGCACAATCCACGCTTTGCTCTTCTGATTACGATTCCCGCAAAGGAGATCAGCCTATGATAAACACCATACTTGTAGAGGATGATTTATACATCCAAAAGCACTTTGTCGATCGTCTTGCGGCAGACGGCGAATTTCATCTTGTCGGCGTTTTTCGTGACGCCTTTGAAGCGGAAAAGCATTGCGACGCCACCGTAAAACTCGTCCTTATGGATGTGCAGACGCAGCACAAGCACTCCGGACTTGCCGCCGCAGAGCGCATCAAAAAGGCTTTTCCGCAAATCAAAATCGTTGTGGCTACCTCGCTTGTCGATCCCGAAGTTTTGCAAAGAGCCAAATTAGGCGCTGCCGACAGCCTGTGGTATAAGGACCACGGTACAGAGGAAATGATGAGTGTGGTAAAGCGCACTCTGGCAGGGGAAAAGGTCTTTCCCGATACCGCTCCGTCCATTGAAATGGAGGATACGATGTCCGATGCCTTTTCGCCCCGGCAGTTAGACATCCTGCGCCTTTATATAAAGGGCTTTACCTATCAGGAAATTGCCGATAAGCTGGGCATCTCCAAAAACGGCGTTCGCTGGAATCTAGACGATATGGTGGAAAAGGGCGGCTTTGAAAGCAGAGAAGCACTGGTTGCAACCGCCATTGAAAACAAGCTCATGGTAACCACTTTGAAAGACAAATAAGAGAAAGTAAACCCCTTGGCTGTACGGCCAAGGGGTTTTTCGCACCCAAAAGGCAAAAAAATTTTGAAAAAACCTAAATATTTCTTCTGTTACTGGCACAAGTGCCAGTGACAAGCACCAAAAAATCCGTACAATAGATAATGTAAGATTAGAGTTGTGCTTTTAGAAGGTGGTGATGAATGATGAAAAAAATCGTTCTGGACATTCAGAGCGATATCCATGCGCACACCATGGAGCGAATGCTGATGCAAAAATTGGACGATTGCCAGATTGTAATCTCCGAGTCGCCGGACGCAACCGCCGAGTGGTGCAAAACGCATCGACCGGATGTGCTTTTAATGGAGGTCAAGGCGTATTCGCCATGGATGTTCAATGAACGAATGGCAATCCGTGACAAGGTAAAACGGAACACGGAAAACTGCCGGGTCATTCTCTTTGTGGATGACGACGCAGACGGTGAGTTGACCGAAAAGGTACGGCAGGCAAAGCGCGAGGGTCTGATAGACGCTTTTCTCTTTGGCTCGGTGTCCGAAAACTACTTTGCTTCGGTGATCGACAGCGTTTAAATCACAAGGTGATGGACAACAGCACTGAGCGCAGTATACAGACGGAGGTCTTGGTTTTGGTCCAAACCGGGAGTAGCACTCCTGCATGAGCGTGTCAATGCCCGTCAGGTTCTTCTCCCAAAAGCGCTCGGCAATGTCCAATAGCCTATCCGGCAATTCTGCCGGGTTGGCATAGTGGTTGCGCAACTGCTCAACCACAAAATTCTGGTAGGCCACATGGCCGCCAGGATAAATCGGTAACATCGAAGTCGCCCCCTGTTCGCAAAAGTCATTTCTGTAAACAAGGGCGCGAAGCGCCTCGTTTTTCGAGCCGTTTGTAAAGCTCTTTTTGCAAAAAAGTGGGTGATTTCGATAAAAAAGGAACCTCCAAACCCAGTGTTTTCAATGGGCTGGAGATTCCGAGAGTCTATATACTTTTTAAGGAGGAAGGAATCATGAAAAAGCAATGGCTCAGCATTGTACTGGTTCTCTGTATGGTGCTGTGCATGGTGCCCACAACGGCGCGAGCAGAGGAGAGTAAAACATGTGAATTAAAAATCACCGTGGAGGTGAACGGACTGATCGGAAGCGCGGAAGGCGCGGAGTTTACATTCCAAATCAAGAAAGCCATAAATGAAGTGACTGCGCAATATTATGAATACGGTACGATGACTGTCACCGTCGGAGCAGACGGAACAACAGGAACAAACACCATAGCGGTCGAGGAGGGCAAGTATATCGTACAGCAGGTCGGGCCCGGCGATCCAATCGGAGAGTATGTATGGTACAGCATTTCTTATACGGGCGGCAACAACGAAAGCGGCCCGCAGAGCGTGTATGGCGACGGTAACAGCATCACATTCAAGGTATACAACACCTATAAACCAGCGAACGTGACAAAGGTGACCACACTGCCGATCACGGTGACCGGATATAAAGCGGACGCAAAGATAGCAGATGCCGCGGTTACGACGACAGAGCCTGGTATTAAACTTAGCTACTTCCAATTTATGGAAAAGGACTCGGCGGGTGATTGGACTTCCGCACCTCTAACCGGAACCTTCAAGGCGGATACAGAATATAGGGTAGAGGTTTATTTTAATAAGCTCCTGGGGTGCGATTACACCGGGCTGAAAAAGGAGAACGTGACCGTAAACGGAGTTGAAGCGGATGCCTTTGAAACAACATGGAGTGGTTTTCCGTATAACAAGGATTATCAGGTGATCCGTGGCCTTGGCAAACCGGAGGTCGTCAAGACGGTGGAGAGCATCGAGATCACAAAACAGCCGGATAAGACCGAGTACATGGCCGGCGAGGATTTTGACCCGACGGGCATGGTGGTCACCGCGCATTATACCGACGGCACCACGGCTGACCTCCCTGAAACCGGCTATACGATCTTCCGGGGTACGGGGCTCATGCAGGGGCAGACGGATGTAACGATCCAGTATAACGATGGCAGCGGCAGCAGTAATATCAAGACCTACCAGAACATCACCGTGAAGCCGTATGTGGGTCCCCATACCCATACCTACGGCGGTCCGTGGTATGCGGACGCAAAGAGCCATTGGCATCAGTGTACCGATAAGGACTGCCCGGATCCGCGCGCCAGTGCAACGGAACTGGCCTCCCATACCTTTGAGTGGAAGGTAGACCAGGCGGCCACCACGACCCAGACCGGCCTGAAGCATGAGGAGTGTACCGTCTGCAGCTATAAGCGCAGCGAGAATACCGAGATCCCCGCCCTGCGGGATTACGCCGTTACCGTCACCTGCGGCACGGCAACCGTTGCCGCAGGCACAACCATCACCCGCGCCATGGATGGCGTTGAGGTCACCGTTACGGCGGACGCACCGGAAGCAGGCAAGGTCTTTGACAAGTGGGTCGTGCTGGAGGGCAATGTCACTCTGGCAGACGCCACCAAGGCGACCACCACCTTCACCATGCCCGGTAATGATGTGAAGCTCGAGGCCACCTATAAGGATGCGCCTCCCAGCCATACCCACAGCTACGGTACGGATTGGAAGTATGACGGCACCAATCACTGGCATGAGTGTGAGTGCGGCGACAAGGCCGACATTGCGGCTCACAGCGCCAGCGAGTGGATCATTGACACGACAGCTACCGAAACCGTCGATGGCGTCAAGCATAAGGAATGCACCGTTTGTAAGAAGGTTCTTGAAACCGCAACGATCCCCGCAACGGGCAGCTCTCATACCCACAGCTACGGCACAGAGTGGAAGTACGACGGCACCAACCACTGGCACGAGTGTGAGTGCGGCGATAAGGCCGATGTAGCGGCTCACAGCGCCAGCGAGTGGATCGTTGACACGGCAGCTACCGAAACCGCAGAAGGCGCTAAGCATAAGGAATGCACCGTCTGCAAGAAGGTGCTTGAAACCGCAACGATCCCCGCAACAGGCAGCAGTCATACCCACAGCTACGGCACGGATTGGAAGTATGACGACACCAATCACTGGCATGAGTGCGAGTGCGGCGACAAGGCCGACACAGCAGCACACAGCTTCCAGTGGGTAATCGACAAGGCCGCTACCAAGGAAGCCACCGGCATCAAGCACGAGGAATGCACCGTTTGCGGCGCCAAGCGCAGCGAGAACACGGTTATCGACAAGCTCCCCGACAGCGGTAACACCGGCAATACAGGCAGCGGTGATAATAACACCGATAAGCCCGGAAAGGACGACTCCACCAAGTCTCCTCAGACCGGTGACAGCAGCAACCTCATCGGTTGGCTGGCTGCTCTGTTCGTCAGCGGCGGAGTTCTGACCGTGCTGGGCGTAAGCAGCAAAAAAAGAAAGGAATCCGAGGCTGAATAAGCCAACGCTTCCGAAATCGAAATAACCTAAATACAATAGGCGGTGACGGATCATTCCGCCACCGCCTATTTTCATGAAAGCGGGCTTGGCAGCAAGTCCCTTTCCGAAAGGCGGCAACCACGGCGTTGCCGCTTTTCGGAAGGACTACAGGACACTACGATAAGATAGATAAGATAAAGGAGATAAGCTGCCATGACTGTTTCAGAGAGAATTCCCTTCAGCGGCCTGCTACTGCCCCTGCAAGAAGGGTATACCTACAGCTGTGACCGCCGAACCACCACGGACAGATTTTTCCTTTTCCGTATGACCAAGCCCGGTGTCACGCTGACCGGCGAGATGAGCCTGTGGGAGGACGAAACCCAAATCGGCACCGGTCTGCCGATGCTTTTTGACTTCATGGATGAAGTCAGAATATTGAAGTAAAGTAAGGTGAAGCAATGCAAGATAACAGAATACCACCGCAGAAAAGACCCATGACCGAGGCGGAAATACTCCGCAGGCGTAAGCTGCGCCGCGCGGCGATCAAAAAGCAAAAGAGGAGAAGGACACTCTTTCTTACCGCCTGCGGCCTTGCGGCGGTGCTGCTCATAGTGGGCATCGTGCTGCTGTGCCGGGGCTGCGGCCATACCGAGGGCAGCACTCATAACGAGAGCATCTACGGCAGCTTTGCAATATCCGACAGGAGCTGCGTCTATACCTTCCGTGAGGACGGCAGCGGGGAGCTACGGCTCTCCGGCGCACCGTATAGATTCCGCTTCGCGCTGTCCGGCAGGACGCTCTCTATCGACTTCGAAGCCGAGGCACTGACCGACTGCGAGTACGAGGTGTCGTATACCGATACGGGGCTTGAGCTGACCGCAGGCAAGGGTACGGCGACACAGGGTGAGAAATTCACGCTGAACAGAACAGAAAAATGATCGTTGTTTCCTATTTTATTCAGAGTTGCGAGGTGTTCGATGCAATTACCAAATAAATTATACTCATATAAAACAGCACCGTGGCGTTAATACCCAAAGTGCTGAGTGAAATCAAGAATGGTCCTATTCATTTGTTTGAGTTATATGATAGACTGAAACCGGAACTCAATGATGCGACAGATTTTTTATCCGTCATGGATTGCCTATATGCTCTGCGGGCAGCAGATATTAATAATAAAGGTGAGGCGTTTATATGCTTTTAGAGATGTTCTCCCCAGTGTTTATGGAGCAGGGTGAATTTGTCCTCCGATTCGATTCAAAAAGGGGTTGAATGTCGTGCTTGGCAAAGAGGATGGCGCAAATTCTATCGGAAAATCCTCTGCCATGCTGGCAATAGATTTTGTCTTTGGAGGCGACACCTATCTGAAAAGTGACGGCGTAAAACACATTAGACACCATACTATATTCTTCGCATTTCAGTTCTGTGGTCAAAAGTACTGTTTTGCCCGTGCTACAGAGGATGCCGATAATGCGTTTCTTTGCAAAGAAAACCATGATTTGATGGGTCCATACCGGATGAAAGATGAGTTTGTAAATTGGTTGAAAGTGCAGTATCATATGGACTTCGATGGCTTATCTTTCAGAATAGCATTGAGCAGTTTCTTCAGAATCTACGGCAAGGATAATACAGATGAACGCCGACCACTGAGAGGTATCCCGAGACAGGATATGGAAAAATCCATTGCCCTGTTGGTTGCTCTGTTTGACAGAAATAAAGACATCCAAGTATAACGTAAGAACCTTGCCGAGGAAAAGAAGAAACTCGATGTATTTAAAGAAACTCTAAAATACCACTTTGTGTCAAGCCTTGTCGGCGGCAAAGATAAATATGAGGCGGATGATATGATGAAACTAAATAAATATATTTTAACCTTACTTATAGTTCTGGCTGTGATTGCCGCGTTTTCGGGCTGTGAGGCGAAACCCTCCGATGATTCTGATTTGACCGAAAACAAAACAACCGATGTCTCCCACTTGACGACCGTGCAAAATGACACCGATCTTTCGAGGCTTCAAAAAACCATTCTCGATAACAACGAATCGGTTGGTATTGCCTATATCGGTTATGTCGGCTATGAGGCGAATGAGCAGGAGGTTTACAGTTTTTTAGATAACAGTCAGTATGCGGATAAATATGATTTCCTCTGCGGCTCTCCCCTTGTAAACGTCGGCGGTGCGGAGCTGTATGCGGTAGTTATTGCCGATACTGAATACATTGCTTCTGTTTATCGGGCGGAAATAACCGATAACGGCGAATACTCCGTAAAGACTGACGATGCAATTTATAAATACAGCGGCTACGGAATTGATTATTTTTTACTGCGCTGCAATGAAAGCGAAATACACTCAAACGTATCGCTGCTTTTTGAAAAGGGAAACAGCTCTTTTTCGGTGTTTCCGATGCTCTCCGGGATGGACGGACATCTTGTTGCTGAGAATTTTTATGATTTTTCCATATACAGTGATTACGGCGACGACAGTGAAGCCGAGGATAAAAATGTTGCAATAGCCAGAGAAATTCTTTTGGAGTCTCAAGAGGTGCAGTACTACATAAATATCGGTATGAGTGTGCAATATACAGGGCAAATCCAGGAAATTTACGGTCGCCCGTGCTGGATTTTTGCGCTTGGCACAAACAGAGACGACCAATTCGTCAGAGAGCGCTATTACGGAGTGTGTGACAACCTTGTTTATTTTTACGATGCGTTGAATGACACATGGGAAGTTCTCGGGAACGGATAAAGGGCAAAAATTAATTACTTGAAGGAATTTTTATAATGTGACTTACCAAAGCGTGCGAGATTGCCCGCTTCAAGGGCGTTTTTAAGGTCAACACATACTACGGCAATTCAAAAACACAGCATTTATATTACCTTGTTGTTCCTTGCGCAGATGAAGCTTATATTGTTGACTTCAGACTGGAGAAATTATATGACGATGATATTTCCGATATGAAAGGCATTGAAGAGGCTTTCTTAAAGGGCATTAAGGCGGAAAAGAATAATTAAAGTGCATTAAAAAGGAGGAATCTTTTATGGGATTATTTGACAAAAAGTTCTGTGACATATGCGGTGATAAAGTCAATCTGCTCACTCAGAAAAAGCTTTCGGACGGACAGCTTTGCTCAGACTGCAAGCAAAAGCTAGGCTCATTCACAAGCGGCTGGAAGCAGAGAACCGTTCAGGATGTTAAAGCTCACCTTGAACTGAGAGAGCAGAACAAGCAGAAATACCAGCAGTTTAACTGCACCGCAGCGGCGGGCGGAAGAAACAGTACGCTTCAAGCGGATTTTAATCACCGCTGGTTTATCTTTGCTGTTGATAACAGAGATTTCAGGAGCGGCAACCCTCAGTTGTTTGAGTTTTCTCAGCTTCAGGATTTCTGGATCGAGCCGGAATACAGAACACTTGACGATTCGGATAACGACGGTATCCCCGACGACCGGGATGATTTCGACAACAGACAGCTTAACAATCAGGGCGGCTTCGGCGGAAACATGAACCGAATGAACAATATGATGAATACATCCATGCTCAATATTCCGCTTGCCGCTCAGCCGTTTGTGCGTAATTCAAGCTCATGTTCCTCGCCTAACGAAATCCGTGAGGTATCCAACATAAGAGTTTGCTTCCTTGTTACCGACCTATATATAACGAACCCGATAGGTTTTGATGTAACATCGGGCATTTCATCGGGCAATCAGATGGAGCTTATGAACGCTTATGAAACAGCCGTTCAGGTTATGCAGCTTTGCCGGCAGATAAAGCAGGACGGAGCTTCCGTAAACCAAGGCTACAGCCAAATGAATCAGAGCTACGGTCAGCCGCAGCAGAATATGGGCGGATTTGCAGGCAACACGGTCCAAAATGTCGCCTACACCGCAGCAGCATCCGCTCAGGTTCAAAACAACGCCTATAATAATGCTGCACCCGTTACACCGCAAACAGTTGACGCTTCCTGGATTTGCTCATCCTGCGGCACACGTAACGAAGGCAAATTCTGTCAAGGCTGCGGCTGTGCAAAGCCTGCAGCAATGCCTTCACGCTGCCCGAGCTGCGGATGGACTCCGGCAAACGGTCAGCCTATGCCGAAATTCTGCCCAGAATGCGGAGCACGCTTGTAATTTGAAGCGAGCAGACTGCATTAAAAAAGTGAGCTTATTTTTGCTTATGTTGTTATTACCTATAGGTCTTTTCGGCTGCGGAGCAAAGAAAAAATACACTGTGGCAGATGTGAGTGTAATCAGTTTTTCTTGTTCGTCAATGAGCTACACGGATTCTTATGCTTATTCTCTCAAAAAAGAAAATGAGGAATGGCTTTTTGATGCAAACTATTCCTACGACTATGAAAATCCAAGGGTAGAATTTGAGAATAAAAAAGTAAGCGCACAGGATGCCGCGGCAATACTTGACGTTGTGAAAGAGCAGGGCCTTATTTTACAGGCTCAGAAGTATAAACCTCCGCGAATTAAAGTCTTTGTTCTCGACGGCGGCGGATACTTTCTTTATTTTAAGATGAACGACGGCACAGAAATCAATGCGGAAATATATAACGAGGATTTGGTAAATGAATTACGCACTTTGACAGAAAAGTGCCGAAAATCATAACATACCGTGTTAACTAAAGCAGGGAATAATATATTGGAGGAAAAAACTATGGCAGACATTAAATCAATTGCAACGGCTACAGCCCCGAGAGAGTTTGAACTCTCTTATTCAACCACCGTTGAAGAGGTATACGAAAAGCTCAGCGCACGCGCTTCGGCTTTTAAAATGCCCTTCAAAATCAAAGAGGGAATCCCCGGAAAGCGCATTTCTTTTGAGAAAGAACCGAACCTCGATGTTACGATTTGGGTTTTTGTCAAGGACGACAATAAAATCAAGGTCATGGCAAACATTAAGGAGAACAAAACGACCGTCAACGGTATGCGCGTTGACAAAAACAGCGTAATGCAAAAAGGCATAAAAGGTGTAGCTAATCTTCCTATTGAAAGAGGCGAGTATCTTGACGAAGTGACCGAAAAGGTTAAAAAGATACTCAACGGCGAGCAGGTTGAAGATTATGTAGCGCCCGTTGGTGCCAACGGCAGCGGACAGACCGAAAAAAATTGGCTTGTAGCCCTTCTTCTCTGCCTTTTCCTCGGCGGAATCGGTGCACACCGTTTCTATGCGGGTAAAGTAGGATCGGGTATTCTTTATATTCTCACCGTCGGCATTTTCGGCATCGGTGTTCTTGTTGACCTGATAAAGATCATTACCGGCAAATTCACCGATAAAGACGGCAATCCCATTCAAAAAAATAAAAATTAAAAAAAGAGAGGGTCGATTAACATGAAAAAAATCCTGGCACTACTCATGATTTTTGCTGTTTCACTCAGTCTTTTTGCTTGCGGAAAGGCTGACGGCGACGGTAAGGAAAACACAACAGAAAATACTGCCGCAGTTGATAAGACAGAAGACACATCAGCCGAAGTAACAACGGCGGCAGAAATGAAGAATGGCGACGAAGGCAACGGACCTGCAGATATCGACGCAGATTTTATCACTCTCAAGCTTCCGTCCGGCTACAAATATGAGGTTGATTCTTTTAGTAAAGATTCAAATAATCCGCTCTATGGCGATGTTACTCTGTATATCTATAAGGATGGCTCATACTCATCTATTGCGACTCTTACCGCTACAACCCGAAACATGGTTCGCAGTCAGGAAGAGGCTGTTGAAAACACGATAAAGCTTTGCAACCTTCAGACTTATAAAAACGGAGAATCTGAAATCGGCAAAGATGCTCAATACGGTGAAAACACCTATTCGACTGTTCATGTTACAACAGAATACTATGAGAAGGACTTCTTTGTTACATATGCAAACAGAGGTGCATCGGATACAAAGGGACTTCTTGTCAAGCTTGAAATCAATAATAAGAATATCAAAGCTGACGACCCGTTTGTCAAAGAACTTCTTGACAGCCTTAAGATAGTTATGGCTTAAAAATTCGGGGACTGTACATGAGCATTTTCGGGTACAGTCCTGCTTGCAAAAGGAGATCTTGTTATGAGTAAATTAAAAGAAAAAAAGATATTAAAATGACTATATTTATTATAGTCGTCGGCGTCAGCTTGATAGTTATGGGCATTTACGGAGTTGTTTCGAGCAGAATTGAAAGCAGAGATTATAAAAACTCAACCGATATACAGAAAATTTCTTCCGTTATTATTGACTTCTTAACCAGCAACAGTAAGGATGATTCCGGTGATGTAAAGTATACAACATATAAATTTAAGGTTTCATATGTTATTGACGGAAAAACCTATAAGGGAAAATGTGAAGAGCGTGTCTGGTCAAGCGACTACTCAAAAAAATATGCCTATGATAAATTGAGAAAAGGCGACACAATAGATGTCGAAATTTATAAAACCTCAAAAGGCGAGTACAAGATTTCTCCCAGGGAAGTCCCGTCGATTTTCTTCTCTATTGTGCGGCAATTCCCGGCGGTATATTTTGGTTGTTATAATGATATGCGACGTTGCAAAAGACAAACGGAGAAAGAAAAGTGAAAACGAAATGATCGACAAGCAATAAATCAGAGGTATTTTTATGGATTTATCAATATCACTATTAATTGCGGCTTCATTTGCCATATTATGTATATACTATATCGGCAAAAAAATTCTTGTTATAGATTTTTCGGCATACCGTCCGCAGAATTTAAAAAAGGGCAAGCTTGAAAGATTGCTTGCAAAAAAGGACACTCCCCTTCGGAATTCAAAAATCCGAAAAGGTATAAGAAATGCCTTTGAAAGAATTCTGATACCGCTCGGAAAAGCGGATAAAGACCTTCTTCCGGCAAGAATGGATATGGCATTCCGAAAAAAATCGTCAGTCAAATCAACAGACTTAACAGAAATAAGCTTTGCCGAAAAATTTACGTTACGGATGTTGTTCCCATCCCTAAAAATGACTTTGAAACATGGAGCGATGACGGCAGAGAATGGCGTGAATCGGTTTTAAAGTGCAGCACACTTGAGCGTTTCGAGTCAACCAAAGACGACACGGTTCAGCATGAGATATACCGTAAAAATTCATATCTCAGAATACTCCAGTCAAGACACGTTCGCCTCGCCGATCAAAAAGAAAAAAAGAAAAGCTATTATAACGATATGTTAAGAATAACCTGCCCGTCCTGCGGTGCAAGTGTCAAGCTTGACAGTCAGCAGGTGACCTGCGAATACTGCGGCGCCGTTATTAAAAACGAGTTTTACGATTGGCAGACCGAGTCGTTCGAGATTTATGAATCTATCAGTACAAACCTGAAAAGATTTTTACAGCTTATCGTGTCCGGCTCCATACTTTTCGTATGTGTCTTTCTGTGCTTATATTTAATCGAGGACACCGAGATTTCCCTTGCGGCCGGCGTCGGTGCAGCGATTCTTGCTTTGGGAGTGATTGTCTCGCCTATTATCTACGGAAAAGTTAAGCAATACAACCTTGCGAAGAAAATCGTAGGATACTCAGAGAATTACCTTAGAGCCTGCTTAAACGAATACTTCTTGAAAAATGAAAGCGACAAGGATATGCTTGATTTCAGCGTTGATACAATCAAGCTTTTAAAGGTTGCAAATACAGACGAGATAACAAAGGTTACGGCTGAAATTTACGGAACCAAAACATTCCTTCCCGAAAATCAAAAGCCGTTTACAAAAATAATTAAAAAGAAATTGACACTGCAAAGAGCAAGAAATCCGGAAAAAAGAAAGACTGACAGTGATTTCTTTACTGAAAAAGAATGTCCGAGTTGCGGAGCAAACTTCCTGCCCAATGAAAACGGATGCTGTTCTTATTGCGGTTATACCCTTTACGAAGATAGCATAAAGTGGAAAATAAAAAACTGAATCTTGTTAAAATCCTTCAATGCCAATTAAGGTAATGAAGGAAAACAGATTGGAGGATACAATGGGAATTTTTGATAAATTAAAAAACACAGCACAACAGGCAGTTGTTTCTGCCGTACAATCTGCGGGTAACAAAAGGGAAACATTTACATTTTCCGCATTGCCCGAAAGCCTTGCCGAAATGCAGGCGCTCCCCGAGGCAAGCCTTGATACTCCGTTCCAAGCCGCCGCTCTCACCGTGCTGGCACTGTGTGCATACGCTGCCGACAAAAACATCGGAACAGAAATGCTTAATTGGCTCAGAGGTCCGCGTCCGCTGAACGGAATGGAAATTTCCTTTTTGAACGACCGTTTCCGTGACGGAAAAACCTATCTTCCTTTTACTTATTTTGCGGGTTCGACACCCGAGAATAACTACACTCCTTCCGAGCCATATACAATAGTCATCGAAAGCAATCATGTTTCGTCGGAGGAGCAGGGATATATGAAGCTCTTTATACCGTGCGGCGGTGCAGATGACCCGCGTCCGATAAAACTTCGTCAACGCGGAAGCGACGGAAAATGGTTCTTATGGGAGCAGTACCTGCTGACCGGCGTACGTACCCCAAAAACGGCAGATCCTTGGGCATAAATTATTAAAAATTGGCTCCGCGGCTTTAAGGACTCTGTTTTTGCAGCAGAGCGAGTGCTTTTACTCGCCCACGGGAACCGAAGCGGCACCAAAAAGCCTGACAGAGCTTTTTGAAAACCTTGTGCAAATTGAATATTGAGCAGCAAGAATGGCTTGAGATCTGTGTTGGGCAGGTATCAGGCCATTCAATTTATGCCTGATCCCGCGGTTGTTATAATAATCCAGATAATATCCGATTCCGAATCGGACGAGCGCATCCGGGTCTTGCGGGTATGCAACAATCACCCGATGGAATATGACGATACGCTCGTCCGACAGATTATTGAATGCGTAGTGGTGGAATCAAAAGAGAAAATCAAGGTGGTCTTTATCGGCAGCACGGAAATTGAAATGGTTCTGTAAGCAGCCTTGAAAACAGAAACGGAGTGATGTAGAATGATTGTGACGAGTGTTCAAATCAAGACAGCGAAAACGCAAAAACATCTCTATTGTCCTGTCTTCACATAAAAAACACCGTAGTTCTGTTAGAATTACGGTGTTTTTTTGCTCAATATCAATAGTCGGGGGTAATCTGAAAAATTCGAGTATATGATATTTATAAGTGGCTAATTATTTTCACGCCCTGTATTTATTGATAAGTATAATCTAAAAATCCTGTTATGATTGCAGTACCATTTCTTTTTGATATTCATTGCATTCTAACTTGGTAATATTCTGATTTGTAATAAATCATAAACACGGTGGAAAGTTCTCTAAGCCTTAACGGCAGATTTGCTTCTATAAAACAGAATTTTCTGTCTGCGTGAATAACACATTTATCGCAAGCTTTTTCTTTGTAACAACAAGTTATTTTATGCATAAAATATCATTGAATAAAATAACGGTTGGTGAAAAAAGGTGGCATTGAGTACAAGAGAATTGCTTGCAAGGCTTTTAAAATGTGAGGCAGGTGGGGAAGGTGAAAACGGAATGCGTGCCGTTGCGTCGGTAATTGTAAACCGAACCCGTGTTCCAAACGGGGAATTTGCAAGAGTCAGCAAGGGCGGAGATTTCCGTGCCATAATGGAACAACCAAATCAATTTACCTGTCTTAAAACAACTGTCGGAGGACAATATAATCCTCAGAATGTTTACAATATACGACCTGACGAAATTCACTATAACATTGCCGATTGGGCATTGGCGGGCAATACCGATTCATCTGTCGGAAATTCAATTTTCTATTTTAATCCATTTTCAGATACCTGCCCAACATTTTTTCCGTCAAACAACGGAGTAATTTACAACAGGGTAGGGGATCATTGCTTTTATTCGCCTACCGAGGCTTATTCCAAAACATAAAGGAGCATAGCTTAATGGATAATTCTTCAAATATGACAGTTAACACAACTCCGATGACAAATCAGATTAATCCCGAACATCATTACGGACTTGACAAAAACAAAGCCTGCCTCAATAATTCTTGTCCGTCAAACACAGCGGATATCGGATGTTATATTCCTGCGATTGACGAAATTATGCGACATAATCCGGGTGCACCGTCTGTTGCACACCCCGATAAGACAGAAGAAGTTCAAAAATCAAATGACAATCCCTCGCTTGAACAGGCAGAAATAGCATATGAAGAGGGCGGAAGTACATCAGAAGAACAACCTGAAAATATAAATAAATACAACGGAAGTCTTCAAAATATACCGTTCATTAAGGACTTAAAAAAAATAGATACATCTATACCTGTTTTGCCTGCAACCCCTGCTACAACGGCGAGCCCCGGCGCCACCGTTGCAACGCCGATAAGGCAGAATATTGGAATGTCGATGAGTGATTATCAATATCCGTTTCCTGTAACAGCCGAAAATCTGAGATATCACAACGGTTTTATGCGAACACAAATCGGAAGACGAATCACCGTTGATTTTCTCATGGGAGCAAACACAATTGTTCAGAAAACAGGCTATCTTTTAGGTGTTGCTCAGGATTATATCCTTATAAATGAGATTGACACCAACGACATCACAACCTGTGATTACTACAATATAAAATTTATAAGGTATTATTACTAAACCACAGCGGCAAAAACTAAAGTTTATAGTTTTTGCCGCTGTTTTATTGTCATTATTTGCTATATGTACATCATTTCATTATTTTAACATATAATTTTCTATAGTGTAAAAAATTAAAAAATTGTAAGAAATATTGAATTATTGCTGTAATTTGTGATATAATGTGGGCGTTGATGTTATCACTTCTCAATAAACAAACAACAGGTAGCTATAAGACCTGTTACATATTATTTTATCTTGGAGGAATCACCATGAAATTCTGTAAATATTGCGGAGCGCAGCTTGAAGACAATGCTGTTTGCAACTGCGAAAAGTCAAGAGCCGCTCAAGCACAGGCTCAGCAGGCAAATGCACAGGCACAGCCTCAGTATCAGCAGCCTGTTCAGCCACAACAGCCACAGTATCAGAATCCTGTTCAGCAACAGTATGCACAGCCGCAAAACCCTCAGACACAGCAGTCGCCTTATGCCGTAAATAACACAGCACCCATTGGGGAAAATGCTTTTGTTAAGGCTTTAAAGAACATTCCTGTTGTGTTCACTTCATTCTTTAAGGATTCCAAAACTGTTATCAAAACAGCAAAGGCTGAAAAAGACATCATTCTCGGCGCTCTTTTCTCGGCAATTTTCTTTATTGCACTCATTCTTGGCAATATGTTTCTTATGCTTTCTATGAGCGCACTTGATTTTCCGAAAACACTTCTTGTAAGTCTTGTTACTACTGTCCTTATCGGCGGCTTCTATTCTGTTATTCTCTTTGCATATGTAAAGAAATACAAAACCGAAGAAAACACAGCCAAAGCATTTATTGATTCATTCATCACATTTTCAATTGAATCTATTCCGGCATCAATCGGTTGGATTTTGGCAGGTCTTTGCGCATTAATCAGCGTATATATGTTCCTGTTCTTCTTTGTAATCGTTATGCTTTACCTTGTTATTTCACTTGTAAATCAGGTAAAAGCTAATGTTCCCGAAGCAAAGAACTCTGCTTTATTCACTTTAATTCTCACACTCATCGTTGCCGTTGCATTTATGATTGTATTCTTCATCGGCGCAGAACTTACTATGTGGTCATTTAACACAAGTACATTTGCAACAAGTGTTCTTACATCGCTTATCGGCGGCGGTTCATACCCTTCATGGTATTAATCTGACATACAAATTCATAACATAAAATTAACGCTCCGAATTTATGTGGTGACCCCCAAAAGTTAGATTTGAAAGCGTAGTGGCTTTTAGCTGCTACG
>ERZ1032113.187-NODE-187-length-20272-cov-10.571747_pt1 | contig 20272 bp, 14 predicted proteins | sample MGYA00518164_ERZ1032113 | MGnify/ENA primary metagenome ERZ1032113 (study PRJEB33719, sample SAMN04261305) | wastewater metagenome | biome: rural village; feature: human; material: feces | host: Homo sapiens | place: El Salvador | collected 2014-01-14 ... | reverse complement strand
CCAAGGGATTGAATATCGTGAAGTATAGCGATGGTAGCGTGAAGAAAGTTGCTGTAGAATAAGACGAAAGAATCATAATTAAGTGAAGAGTGAAGAACGAAGAATCAAATAGAATAATCAAGATGGAGATTATAGCCATAAAACTATATAATTGGCTTTCCCCTCGGTCGCCGAACTCTGTTTCTTCACTCTTCGTTCAAGCTGCGGTTTATCTTGGTTTATGTTTTTATATGCGAAAGAAATATCATCGGAATATTGTATCTTTGCTCCGTTTATTTAACGCACATTAATTTAACGGCCGTTACATTATGAATTATGAATTAGTGATTTTAGAATTACTAAATGCGAAAACACTAAAAATAATGATAGAGTTATGGTTTGAAGCCCCAGAAAGGAGAATGGGCAACAAACAAGGAATAGACGGCTCTCAGAATCTCAGTATCTCAAATCTCAGTATCTCAGAATCACAAATCACAGAGTCACAGTTAGAAAAAAGCGTATCTCACTTTCCGAACATCTCTAAAACACTCTTTTAAAGATTATATAACTAATTAATAATCAATATATTATAATATATATATAAAGAAGAGGAAAGAAGGAAAGATAGCAACCTACTATTTTTTAACTGTGACTCTGAGATTTGTGACTACCCCTTCCGCCTTTTCTCTTCTAAAAGGCTGATAATCAAGCATTAACAAGCTACGCCATAAGCTAAAGCCATGAGTAGCAGTCACAGTTACCTCCATTTTTAAGGCTTTTATGCATCTAAAAAGGCACAAAAGCATCATTTTTTAGCTCTGCAAGCAAAGAAACCATGCAACATGCCTCTCGCAAAAAATAGTCACAACATTCTTGAAATGCATGCTAATGTGCATTTTTTAAGCATTTTGTGATGTTTACTCACAAAAAGTATTATCTTTGCATTATCGAACCATCAGAAATGATGAGAGTGAAACAAACGTTATAGGCAAGACTTCATTCATCATGGATTACAAGAGATTACCATACGGAATATCATCTTTTACCCAATTGCGCAACCAAAATTGCTATTGGGCAGATAAGAGTATGTTCATTCCTCAGATAGAGGAAGCAGGAAACTTCCTTTATCTCATCCGCCCTCGACGCTTTGGAAAGAGCATCTTCCTCGGAATGCTTTCTGCCTATTATGATGTGGAAGGGAAGAAGGATTTTTCATCTCTTTTTAAGGAAACTTGGATAGAGAAGCATCCAACATCCTTACAGAGCCGCTATCAGGTGCTGTTTTTCGACTATTCGCTTGCAGCATCTGGCACGGGTTCGCTTGATGATAACTTCAATGCTTATTCCGGCATCGTGCTTGATGAGTTTATCAAGAAGTATGCGAAGTATTATGATGAAGATACTATTGCGAAGGTGAAAAGCTGCCAGGATGCTGCCTCCAAACTCAATACGATAACAATGTCGGCTAAGGCAAGGAAGATACCTCTTTATCTGATAGTTGATGAATATGATAATTTCACTAATAATGTGCTGAGCGAGCAGGGTGAGAAGGTTTATCATGCCTTGACTCATGCTCAGGGCTTCTATCGTGATTTCTTCAAACTGTTTAAGGGTACTTTTGAGCGTATACTGATGATGGGAGTAAGTCCTGTTACGGTAAACGATTTATCAAGCGGCTATAATATTGCCACGAATATCTCTATGGATCCTACTTTTAATATGATGTTGGGATTCAGCGAACTGGAATTGCGAGAGATGATAGAGTATTATAGTGGATTGGGGCTGATAAAGCTGTCGGCAGATAAGCTTGTTGCCGACATGAAGCCGTGGTACGACAACTATTGTTTTGCCGAGCAGAGCTTTGGTGTTGACCCATCGATGTTCAACAACGATATGGTTATCTATTATCTTCGCAGCATCATCCGTACAGGTAAACCTCCTGTAGAGATGATAGATCCGAATACAATGACAGATACGGGTAAGTTGAAGAAAATCATCTATTTGGATAAGTTGAAGGGTGATAGGCATAGTTTGCTTTGCGAGATTACAAACCAGGGGTATATTTATGCCGAACTTCATGAGAGTTTTCCTGCTCAAGACTTAGTAGACCCAGAGTTGTTTCCAAGTTTGCTCTATTATTATGGTTTGCTGACGATAGTGGGCAAAAAGGGGCGCCGTGTGAAATTGGGCATTCCGAATGAGAATGTGCGTCGCCAATATTATGCTTATCTGATTGAGGAGTATGGTAAGGAGGCCAACATCAAGGCGTCTGTTATTGGCGACTATTATGACGAAATGGCTTTTGAGGGGAATCTTGAACCAGTTTTCAAGTATATTACCCAAGGTTATCAAAACTGCACCAGCATTCATTCGAACATTCAGCAGGAGCGTAATATACAGGGTTTCATTGCCGCTTATCTGAATCAAGCCAACTATTATATGGTAGTGCAGGAAATGGAATTAAATGGTGGATATTGCGACATGGCATTGATACCTGACAAGATTCACTATCCAGAGATAGAACACAGCTATCTTTTGGAATTGAAGTCTCTGAAAACAAGTGCTTCTGATGGAGATGTGGAGGAAGCATATAAACAAGCAGTAAAGCAACTTGCTCAATATGCCAATGATGCCCGTTTGCCGCAGATGATGAATGGAACTCATATTCACCAAGTGGCAATTGTATATCGAGGAAATGACTTAGCAAAGATAAAGGAAACTGCGGAATAAAAATAAAAAGCGGAAAGACAACTGGGGACTATCAGTTGTCTTTCCGCTTTTTATTTGGGCAACAAGCAAGGGGTTGTCCCTATTGTCGTTAATATTAAATATTAGCAATCTGCAATTTTAGCCTTCAGTTCTTCCAGGTTGTTAGCCACTTCGATATAGTCGTGCCAATCGCCACGAATCATGCCTTTCTGCTGTAGGTCGTCGAGCATGGCGATGAGGGAATTCCAGAAGCCTTTCATGTTGTAGAGTATCACCATCTTGTGGTGGTAGCCTATGGTATGAGATGCGGCAACGGTGAAAATCTCATCGAGCGAGCCTATGCCGCCAGGCAAAGTAACGACGACATCGCTTTGCAACAGCATTATATCCTTGCGGTCGCTGAGGTTGTCGCATGGAATCTCTACGTCAAGGTTCTTGAAGGTTTTGCCACCCTTCTCTACCAACGAAGGCACAACGCCTATTGTTCGTCCACCATTAGCCTTAACGGCATTACCTATGCAATTCATCAAACCGATATTGCAACCTCCAAACACGAGGCTATGTCCATTCTCAGCCATCCATTTGCCCATTTCTTCGGTCATGGCAAAGAAATCGGGGTCTATATTGTTGTTGGCAGAGCAGAATACAGCTATTTTCATATAAGTTCCTATTTTTATAGATTATCAGTTACTAATTCTCGATTAGTCATTACCGATGCAAATGTACACTTTTTCTGCTGAATAATCCACAATTATCGAGTTTTTAGTTGTTGGCTATAGGATAAAAAAACATGCGAGTAGTCGCACGAGGCATTTCGAATAGTCGAAAGAGGCTATGCGAATAGTCGCACAAGGGCATGCGAGTAGTCGCATAAAAGACAACGTGGTTATTTTTTTAAGACAACGAATACAACATGTACAACAAATACAACCTTGGCTCAAAAACTTCGTGTTTTGTTTTGTCATTTCACTCACTTGCAGTACCTTTGAATAAGGCTTGCTGCATTCGGAAATACAAAGAAAACATGGGTTTTCTTTGATATTTCACTCATTTGCAGTACCTTTGCAGACGAATTTGGCAATTATATAATAATGTATGTAGCTTATTATTAACAAAAAGCATAATTGCCGCAAGCGTTTCGGAAGGATTTTGCACCCTATTAATGGCTGGGAGGGTGAATTCGACCTTCCTTTTTTATAACCATTCAATAAGGTAAAAAGATTTGAAGACATTTGAAGAATTGGGCGTATGCGAGGATATTCGCCGCGCCATCGAAGAATTAGGTTTTGAACAGCCTATGCCTGTTCAGGAAGAAGTAATCCCTTATTTGTTAGGTCACGGCAACGACGTTATTGCGTTGGCACAGACTGGTACTGGTAAGACTGCCGCTTATGGTATTCCTACTCTGCAGAAGGTGAACCCTAAGCTAAAGGCTCCTCAGGCCTTGGTGCTCAGTCCTACTCGCGAGCTGTGCTTGCAGATAGCCGACGACCTGAACGAATTTGCCAAATATATAGATGGTTTGCACGTAGCTGCCGTATATGGCGGTGCATCTATCGAAACACAAATTCGCACTCTGCGCCATGGCGTGCAGATTATTGTTGCTACTCCTGGTCGTTTGATCGACCTTATGCATCGCGGAGTTGTGAAATGCGACAATATAGAGAATGTGGTGCTTGACGAGGCTGACGAGATGCTCAACATGGGTTTTGCCGACTCTATAAACGAGATATTCGAGAATGTGCCTAAGGATCGCAACACTCTCTTGTTCTCTGCCACTATGAGCCGCGAGGTGGAGCGTGTGGCCAAGAGCTATCTTACCGACTATAAGGAGATTGTGGTTGGTTCGCGCAACGAGGGTGCAGAGCATGTGAACCACATATATTATATGGTACATGCACGCGACAAGTACTTGGCTTTGAAGCGCATCGTAGACTTCTATCCTAAGATTTTCGCTATCATCTTCTGTCGCACAAAGATAGAGACTCAGGAGGTTGCCGACAAGCTTATCAAAGACGGCTACAACGCAGAAGCCCTGCATGGCGACCTTAGCCAGCAGCAACGCGACCTGACGATGCAGAAGTTCCGCCAGCATACTGTTCAGTTGCTCGTGGCTACCGACGTGGCAGCCCGCGGTCTTGATGTCGACGACTTGACCCATGTTATCAACTATGGTTTGCCAGACGACATAGAGAACTATACTCACCGCTCAGGCCGTACGGGACGTGCCGGCAAGAAGGGCACATCAATCTCTATCATCCACTCTAAGGAGAAGACAAAGGTGCGCAACATAGAGCGCGAGATAGGCAAAGAGTTTGTTGACGGAGTGTTGCCTACACCTGAGGAGATTTGCAAGAAGCAGCTCTACAAGCAGATGGACACCATCATGAAGACTGACGTAGACGAAGAGCAGATTGCACCATACATGGGCGATATAATGCGCCAGTTTGAGTATGTAGACAAGGAAGACTTGATAAAGAAGATGGTTACGATGACCTTTGGCCGTTTCCTCGACTACTACAAGGATGCTCCAGAAATAGAGAAGCCTACAGGAAGAGGCAGCAAGGAGAAGGGCGCACAACGCTCTAAGGTTTCAAACGGACGTCGTAAGCACGAAACAGAAGCTGGCTACAAGCGTTTGTTCATCAACCTTGGTAAGGCAGACGGTTTCTATCCAGGCGAGGTGATGCAGTTCCTTAACCGCAACATGAAGCAGCGCCAGGAGGTTGGTCATATCGACTTGCTCTCTAAATTCTCTTATATCGAGGTGCCTGAGGGCGATGCTAACCGCGTGATAAAAGCCATCAACGGCTTGGAATATAAAGGTCGCACAGTAAGATGCAACGATGCCGACGAGGCTGGACACGGCAAAGCAAACCGTAGCGAAAGCAGAGAAGGCAGCAGAAGAGGTGGCGACAGACGTCAGGCTGGCGACTCGCGTGGCGGAAGAAAGAGCAAGGCTGAGCGTCGACGTGACAGCGCGAATGGCGATTGGCGCGAACTCATGAAGGGACGACAGTTTAAGTTCAAAGACGAAGAGCCTGACTTCTCGGAAGAAGGATGGGCACGCAGAAGACCTAAGAAGAAATAATAAGAAAACTAACCATTATAATTATGCAAAAACCCAACATCTCTGCAAACAAGACCGACGTTTTTTAAAAAACGGTTCCAAGTTTGTAGAGGTGTTGGAAAATAGGCAAACTAAAAAAAACTATGATCTGCCGATTTCTTAAGACATGGCTACTACCGATAGTAGCATTGATTGCCGTAGGCATAGCCCTTGCGACCTACGAGTCGGACTACCTGTTCAAGGTACAGGAACTCAACTTGTTTCTCTACTCAAAGATGTTCTTCGAGCAGCAGATGGTGGTGTCTGGCGGATTGCTGACATGGCTCGGCACTTATTTCACTCAGTATTTTTATTATCCAGCCCTTGGCACCACGTTGTTGTGTCTGTGGTTAGGACTCATGATATGGCTCTTTAAGCACGCATTCCGTATAGCCGACCGCTATTCGGCATTACTCCTTGTGCCATTAGCGTTGGTGGTGATAACAGATGTAGACCTTGGCTATTGGATATACTACCTAAAGCTTCGCGGCCATTTCTTCATAGCTCCGATGGGCTTTAGTTGGGCTTTCGCCATGGTGTGGGCTTATCGAGTGCTGCCTACAAAATGGTGGATGCGCACAATATGGTTGCCTATTTCGGTAGCCATCTCCTACCCTTTCGTTGGCATCTATTCGCTCATAGCAGCATTAACGATGGCTGTCATGGCTTTGGTAGCCAACAAGTCGATAGGCAGAAAAGTTATCGACGCTATCGTGGCTGTGCTTTCGCTTGTTGCAGTACCGTTGGTATGCTATCGTACAATCTTCTCGCAGACCAACATAAGCGACATTTGGTATACAGCCCTACCTTTGTTCCGTACCGACGTAAACCACATGGCTTATTATACTCCATGGATTGCCATGACGGCATTAATGCTTATTCTGGCTTTGACAATACGCATAGAGGTGGCAGAAAAACCACGCAAGCCTTTATTGTTCTGGACTTCGCAAGTTGCACTTGTAGTCTTAGTGGCTGTAGGCACATGGCATTTCTGGTATAAAGACAAGAACTTCCACCACGAGATAGTGATGAGTCATTGCATCGACAGCAAGGACTGGGAAGGAGTATTAACGGAATATCGCGACATGGATGCCGACGAAGAACCTACACGAATGATGTGGATGATGAAGAATTTGGCTCTAACTCGCCTGGGACGTGCTGGCGACGAGATGTTCCGTTATAAGAATGGCGACGCACATAGCGACGCTCCTTTCGAAGTGCGACTGACCCAGATTGGCGGTAAACAGATATATTACAACTACGGCCAGATAAACTTCTGCTATCGTTGGTGTCTTGAAGACGGAGTGGAATATGGATGGAGAGTAGACTTCATTAAATATCTATTGAAATGCTCTATCCTGAATGGAGAAATGGAGGCTGCACAAAAATATATCGACATATTGAAGCAGACTAAATATTATGCCAACTATGGCGAGCAATTTGAAGTTTTCGTAAAGAATCCTAAGCTCGTGGCAAAAAACTCGGAGTTCTCTACCATTCGCCACTATATGAATAGTGACGATGAGCTGACTTCCGACAATACCCTTGTGGAGATTTATCTTCTCAACGAATTCTCAAACGAAGATAGCAACGACCCTCTATACCAAGAGCAAACCCTGTTGGCAGCCCTACAACAGAAGGATATCCAGATGTTCTGGCCTCGATTCTTCCACTATGCACAGCTGCATCAAGGTAAGCGCATGCCTACCCACTATCAAGAGGCTGCATATCTGTATGGTCATCTTGAAAACCATGTAGACATTTCGCATATGCCATTCGACGAAGAGGTGAAAGCCAACTACGAAGGCTTTATGGCTCTTGCTCAACAAAACGCAGGACTCACAGAAGAGCAGCTGAAGCCAATAATGTATCCTCAGTATGGCGGCACTTTCTATTACGAATATTTCTTGATTAGAAACCAGAAGAGTTATTAAACAAATGAAACAGCTAACATTATTATTCACCCTCTGCCTCGTGCTACTTGCAAGTTGCCGACAGGCTGAGGTTCCTACACAATATACCGACAGTTCGCAGCTGCCTAAGATGTATCCCGACTATGTAGACGTGACGATACCTATAAACATAGCTCCGCTATCTATGGAACTATGTCAGCAGGCTCAAGACGTAGTGGTTCGCTATGCTGCGAGTGGCGAAGAGATTGTTTGTGGCGGCAAAAAGGCTATGCCTGATATCGACGAATGGAAAGACCTGACATCAAAGGCTGCAGGTGGCGACATCACGGTCGAGGTATTTGCTAAGAACGATGACAAGTGGACTCGCTTTAAGCCTTTCGCCATTCATGTGTCAAAAGATTCTATCGACCCTTATATCAGCTATCGTCTGATAGCACCTTCGTATGTCACCTACGAAGAGCTAACCATAAACCAGCGTTGCCTTGAAAACTATGATGAGAGCGTGATATACAACAATATGCTTCTGTCTGTAGAAACCGAAGGACAATGCATCAATTGCCACAATTATCAGGCTTACAATCCTAATCGCATGCAATTTCATGCTCGACAGAATCATGGAGGAACCGTTGTTGCCTATGATGGCAAGGTGAAGAAGGTGAACATGAAAAACGATTCTATCCTATCGGCAGGAGTTTATCCAGCATGGCACCCTTGGCTAAAACTTATTGCCTATAGCACCAACAAAACCATGCAGAGCTTCCATACTCGCGACATCAATAAGATTGAGGTGTTCGACTCGCAGTCTGACCTTATTATATATGATGTAGACAAGAACGAAGTGACGAATATCGAAAACGATTCTACAGAGTTTGAATGCTATCCTACTTGGTCGCCAGATGGCAAATGGCTATATTATGTTAGTGCCCACTTTGAGTTCCGCGACACTATTCCTCACGAAACAGAGTGCGTAAATCGTTCTAAAGAGATTAAATACTCTATCTATCGCAAGTCGTTTAATCCTGAGACTATGCAGTTTGGACCTCGCGAAATGGTATTCGATGCAGCATCGCTTGGCAAGAGCGCCACTCTGCCTCGCATATCTCCTGATGGCAAGTATCTGTTGTTCTCTATGGGCGAGTGGGGATGTTTCCATATTTGGCATCGTGATGCCGACCTCTACATGCTTCGCTTAGCCGACAACAAGGTATGGCCTCTCACCAAGACTAATTCGCCTCAGGCAGAGAGTTTCCACAACTTCTCAAGTAATGGCAAGTGGATTATCTTCTCATCACGTCGCAACGATGGCGACTACACTCGCCTATTCTTTGCTCATGTAGATGCTGATGGCAACACCACCAAGGCTTTTGAGCTGCCTCAGCAAGACCCTGACTTCCATCGCATGTTTATGAAGAGCTACAACATACCTGAGTTTATGCGTGGACCAGTAACTATCAAACCGCAAGAGTTTGCCGACGTATTGCGCAACGACAACATAGAACCTGTGAAATATAGCGGCAAGAAATAAAAAACGAAATAAACATAAACTTAAAAATGCTCCATTTGCCTATCAGTCACAGACGGGCGAATGGAGCATTTTCATAATGAATGTTGAAAATGTTAGTCTAAAAACAGAATCACAATCGTATAATTCTCTAACTAAACTAAAACTTATGAAAACGTTTATTTCTTTTTCTGATGCAAAGATAGTGATGTTATAAATATTAAAGGGGAAAATATCATTATTATAGGGAAACAAATCAATAATTACCGATTTTTGTACCCTTTCTAACTATTTTTATACCTTTTCTTAGTATAAAACGAACCTTTACAAACGAGAAAACAAGTTAAAAACCATAGGATTAGATACTTATTCGGATATTTTTGTGTAAGTTTGCAGCTATGAAAATCATCAAGACACTCATAATCTTTGTCGCTTTGTGCGCAAGTCAGCTATCTCATGCCCAAAGCGACATGAAGGTTGACACCATTAGCCAACCTGCAATTGGCGCACAGACCTTAGGCATGGAATATATGGACAACATATATGCTACGCCTAAAGATTCGTTGTGTCTGCCAAGGATAAATAGTTTCGGACAAGTAGACTCATGGCGATTTAGCCCATACAGTTGGAGATATTCCATGCCATGGGATTTGCACGAAGGACTAAACATGAACCTCGGACTATCCATGTTTGCGCAATTTGGCAAGCATTCGTATAGTGGCGTGGGATTCACACAAGACATCTCGGCTATGTATGTGAAGCCTATTACAAACCGCTTGACTATAGCTGCAGGAGGATATTTCAACAATATCAATTGGGCACACGACTCATATCGCGATGCAGGACTATCGGCTGTAATAGGCTACAGATTTGATGAACATTGGGAGGCTTTCATATATGGGCAGAAATCGCTTGTAAACAACCATCGCATGCCTTACGCCTTATACCACATGCAGGAACTGGGCGACCGCATAGGTGCATCGGTAAGATACAACGTTAATCCGTCGATGAGCATAGAGCTGTCGGTAGAAAGAAGGAATACAGGTGTAGGACCCGCCTCGTTTCCAACACCTCTCCCAAATAAAGGAGAGTAGTTACCTATATAAACTATAAAAAAAACATAATAGTAGCATAACATTATTAATAATATATAATCAATAAAAAGCCAACATCATTCCATATCCTAACCAAATAGGCTAATCACTCCCCTCTCTTTTGGAGAGGGGCTGGGGGTGAGGCTTTAAATATTAGTATGAAGATTATCAAAACTATTTTTGCAGCTATGGCTGCCGTTGCTTTGGTTGCTTCTTGCGAGAAGCAGGAACCATCATCTTTCTATAGTATTCAGGTTGCTTTGCCCCATACCGGCAACTATCCTATCGGCTACAAATATGCCAACGAATATTCTGACTCGCTGAAGTTCTTATCTTATTCACCATGGAAAATAGAGCAGACAGAAGGCGACGAGGGTTTCGTGACTATAAATGGTCAGACTGCGGGCAAAGGTAATATGATTGTTAGCTATGGCGTAACTCTCTCAGAGAATACAACAGGCAAAAGTCGCTTTGCTACATATCAGATTGTAGACTCAGAGGATGCAAGTCGCGCTAAGGCAGCATTTAGATACGTACAGTTTGCTACACGCCAAGATGGTGCCTTAGGTAATGCTGCCGAGGTGAAGAATATTAGCGGTAGCGATGGTAGCAATATCGATATTACCTACGACAATTGCCATCGCCCACTCACGATATCTATGTCGGCTGGCGATATGAAGCGCGAGATTACATTCGCTTACAACGATAATGATAATACCGTCACAGCCACTCAGTCGAAATACGAATTCTCGTATGCCGACACCTTATTCACATACAACAACGTGAAGCTTAATGGTAGCTACATGGATCGTTTCTTGCCAAACGTAAACAACTACATATATCAGCCACGTATGCTTATGACTCTTAACTCAAGCGAAACTGCGTTGGTGAATACATTCAACGACACTCGCAACTATATCAAGCAGACCATGGCATACCAAGCTTTCAGCAACAACGGTATTGAATATAGCTTTGCCAACGGCTTTATGGTAAAGAATACCATCGGCAATAAGTTTGCACAGGCTATAGGTGTATATTATAATGGTAAGAGCGACCTCAACGTAGATAATATCTACAAAGCTGATAGCATAGGCATAGAGCGCGTATATTCTGATCATAAGCATAAGAGCGAGATATATAAGCTTTCATATAGCGACATCAGCAACCGCATGACAACAGTAGATGCAAACCAACTAATGGAGGGTGTTGCCAACTGCGACCCATACTTGTTGCTATCATTCTACAAGCTTGCACGCCAATCGTATGTATTGGCTAAGGCTGAAGGTAAGAAAGGTTCTACCTATACCTTTAACACCAAAGCTAATGCCGACGGTTCGATAAAGACTCTTGCAGTTACCGATGCCAACGGCAACAAGACAACATATACTTTCCGCTATTAATAACCAATAACCCTCTGTATAGAGAAAGAATATAGATGAAGATAGGAGACATACAATTCGGCAAACACCCCGTATTTCTTGCCCCTATGGAAGATGTTACAGACATAGGCTTCCGTATGCTTTGCAAACACTTTGGCGCAGCCATGGTGTATACGGAGTTTGTGTCGGCAGAGGCTTTGGTAAGGTCGGTTAAGTCGACCATGAACAAGCTCAACATCTGCGACGAAGAGCGCCCTGTGGGCATACAGATTTATGGTCGCTCGGTTGAAGATATGGTAGAGGCTGCCAAGATAGTTGAGCAGGCAAAGCCTGATGTGATAGACATCAACTTCGGTTGCCCTGTAAAGAAGGTTGCTGGCAAAGGTGCTGGCGCAGGAATGCTTAGAAACATTCCGTTGATGCTCGATATCACTCGCGAGGTGGTAAAGGCTGTTAACGTGCCTGTGACTGTAAAAACTCGATTGGGATGGGATAACGAGAACCTCATCATCCCTACCCTTGCTGAGCAGTTGCAGGATTGCGGCATCAAGGCTTTAACTGTTCATGGTCGCACACGTAGCCAGATGTATACTGGTAATGCTGACTGGACTCTCATCGGAGAGATTAAGAAGAATCCACGCATACAAATACCTATCATCGGTAATGGCGACATAACAAATGCCGAAGAAGCTAAGGCTGCCTTCGACAACTATGGCGTAGATGCAATAATGGTGGGTAGAGCAACCTTCGGTCGCCCTTGGATTTTCAAGGAGATAAACGACTGTTTGGAGGGCAAAGAGCCTCAGCCGCTAAGCGTAGACGAGAAGATAGACCTCTTGGAGGAACAGCTAAAGATAAATGTGGAGCGTATCGACGAATATCGCGGTATATTGCACACTCGTCGCCATCTGGCTGCCAGCCCGGTATTCAAGGGAATACCCGACTTCCGCCAAATACGTATCGCCATGCTTAGAGCCTCGACTATGAAGGAGCTGATGGAGATATTGGAAAACTGCAGAGAAATTTGTAAAAAGCATATAGAAGAGCTATGAGAACAGGAATATTCGTAGGAAGCTTCGACCCCTTCACTATTGGTCACGACTCGATAGTGCGCCGTGCGTTGCCGCTATTCGATAAGCTCGTGATAGGAGTAGGTGTAAACGACAAGAAAAAATATACTACCACTACCGATGAAAGGGTAAAGGCTATACAGGCTGTATATGCCAACGAGCCAAAGGTAGAGGTAGTAGCTTTTAGCGACTGCACCATGGATTTGGCAAAAAGAGTCGGAGCGGGCTTTATTGTGAAAGGGGTAAGGAATGTTCGCGACTTCGAGTTTGAACGCGACCAAGCGGAAATAAACCGCCTTGTGGGCAATATAGAGACTATCCTGCTATACTCTGAACCGGAATTGGCTTGCGTATCGTCGAGTGCGGTAAGAGAATTGCGAGCTTTCGGCAAAGATGTAGATAAATTCCTGCCAAAAAGCAAATAATTATAATTTAGCATGGTAGCTACATATTTTTTTGCTACTTTTGCCAAAGAATTAATTCTGTAACATTATGATTACATACAACGCAGAGGGCGTAAAAATGCCCAAGATAAAGAAAAGGGAAACTACAGCTTGGATAAAGGCTGTTGCTGCCCAGCATGGACGAAAGGTCGGAGAAATAGGCTACATGTTTGTAGACGATGAGAAGATACTCGAGGTAAACCGCGAATATCTTGGTCATGACTACTATACAGATATCATCACCTTCGACTATGATGAGGACGACATAATAAGTGGCGACCTCGTAATATCGCTCGATACCGTAAGAACCAATGCCGAACAGTTTGGCAAGGAATACGACGACGAGCTACATCGCGTAATCATCCACGGAATCCTTCACCTTTGTGGCATCAACGACAAAGGACCAGGTGAACGTGAGATTATGGAAGCCGAAGAAAACAAGGCTTTGGCAATGAGATTATAGGTTTCATTACAAACATAATCGATATGAAAACGCCCTCTTTTATTTTATCTGTTTTGCTTCTCATATTTTCACAAGAGACAATTGCACAGATTATAACTCGCTACTCATACGACGAGAGCGGAAACGTGGTCAGTCGCAGGGATATTGGCAATGCTTCGCATAAAGCTGTAAAGAATATTTCTGTGGCTGACACCACAAGCTTCGCAAATATATACTACGATAACAACAATTGTACATTAACTATCAAACTTAATAATACCACATTGGGTGCAGCTACCAATGTGAACATCTACAATGCTACTACCCGACTGAAGATTTCCTCTTTTTCCTTTGACTACACAACTTATACTTATAACATGACCACTTATCCACAAGGCATCTACATAGTAGAGGCTATTTGTGGTGAGAATGTTACGACAAAGAAGATAACGAGGTAAACAACTATATAAACTACCATCTTAGCTAATGAAGCCATTATCCACCATAATATATACGCTATTCTTCGTGATTAGTATGCTTCCACAGAAAGCCAATGCCGCTGTGGAAGACGATGTAGTAGTGGGAAAAATTGCCGACACTTATAACGTTACGCCTGTCGGGCAGTTCGCTTATTCCATACCTTTGGCTGTGGCATCGGGCACTGGCGGTATGGAGCCAAAACTATCGATTGTATATAACAGTTCCAACGGCACAGGGTTGTTGGGGCAAGGCTTCGACCTGCAAGGCTTGTCTATCATAAGCCGTGCACCTCAAAACCTCTTCAACGATGGCAAGGCTGATATCATTCGATTCACATCGGCAGATCGCTTCGCTCTTGATGGCAACAGGCTGCAAAGGATTAAAGCAGAAGGCAATGTGGTGGAATACCGAACGGAAAGGGATAGCTATGCTCGCATATTGGCATATGGCTCGCAGGCTAATCCCGACAGCTTCGTGGTATATGGCAAGGATGGCATAAAATACAAATATATCTCATATATCAATGGCAACTCGCTTTATTGGAACTTGGTGGAAGCTATTGACACCAAGGGTAATTACTTTACCATAACATATTCGGGTGGGCAGAACCAAGAGGTTGTACCAAGAAGGATAGACTATACTGGCAACGATGGGGCTGGGCTGCGTCCGTATGCTTCTGTGTCATTCTGCTACACAAGCCTAAACAGCACGCCTACTTACATATCAGGCATGCCTGTGACACGCACGAATTTTATTTCATCCATAATTGTCGAGTGTGATAGCGAGTGCGTGCGAAAATACTCCATGGAGTATGCCCAAAGGAAGAATAAGCTATTTTTGTCGAGTATCACAGAAAGTACGGCCTCACAACAGAAAAGACCAACAAGGTTTTCGTGGGACAATAGCGAGCAATATAGTATCACCAATCGAGAGTTTACGAACACAGAGTTCAAGAACAAGCGAATAGCAATAGGCGACTTCAATGGCGATGGCAAGGCAGACTTTATTGCTTATTCTAATAGCAACCAGAAGGATTACAACTTCTTAATCTATCTGTCGCAAGGCGACTCTTTTGCCTCTCCAATTCCTTTCACTTATTCCATACCATCAACAGGTAGTAAGGCTGTACGCATAGAGGAGATTTGCGTTGGCGACTTCAATGGCGACGGATATGACGACATCGTTGTGGAGCGCAGCAACTCACCATTCTATTATCTTGACTATTGGGAATGTAAGGTTTCCAACAATGGACAGCACGTAGGCTTTGGCTACCAGAAGACTATTACTGCGCCATACCAGTTTGCGCATACCATGCACGTGATGGATGCCAACTGCGATGGCGCTGCCGACTTGTTCGTATACAACAAGAACTATTATTCTAAATCTTACTATACGCTACTTTCCGCATCGTCTGGCAATCAGGTAACCCCACTGACCATGGGATATTCCGGCGAGCTTGCCAACGACTGCTGGGACAATGCAGGATGTGTGTGTCTGATTGACTTGGATGGAGATGGGACGAACGAGATACTGAATATCAAGGAGCAGAAAGCTGCCAATGGCTGCGGCAGCGTGCTTTACACCCTATCGCCCTCCACAGGCGAGCTGAAAGAAATAACGGGGCTTACCATCGGAGGCGAGGACAAGTTCATCATTGGCGACTTCAATGGCGACGGCAAGACCGACATACTGCAAATGGGCGACGAGAAGAACACTAAGTGGACTATGAACCTCTCGCGTGGGGTGTTGAAAGGTCAGTTGTTCCATTCGTTTGATATGCAGTCATCGCCTTTCTCGCTCAAAGACACAACAGCTATCGTGGCAGATATAAATGGAGATGGAAAGAGCGATATGTTCATCTTGGACAAAAACAATGTTTCTCCTATATCTGTATACATAAACAATGGCAACGCCACTGGATTTACAGCCGTGTCGGGACAGGCATACGCACAGGCAGGAAAAAGAGTTTATAAAATTGCCGACTTCAATGGCGATGGCAAGACAGAGCTTATAGCTTATGCAAAGTATAACGACAATACAACAGGCTTCTCGCTGCTGAAGAATGCAAATACAAGCACTGATTTACTAACTGAAACAAAAGATGGGTTGACAAATACGACTCGTATCGTATATAGTCGACTTTCTACTAATGACGTATTTACAAGGGGTACGCAAAACACCTACCCTGTAGTTTCGGTAGGCTGCTCATGGCCTGTCGTTGCCAGCGTATCGACTCCTGACGGCATCGGTGATTACAGAACCACACGATATCATTATACTGATGCCTTGTTCGACAAGCGTGGACGAGGAATGGTGGGCTTTAGGCAATTTCAAGCCACTGACATAAACACAGGCATAAGCCAAGCAAAGGAATTTGTGGTGATGCAACCTATCGTCGCATCAATGCCCAAGAGGGAATATACAAGAATAGACAGCACCACGATATCGGAAACCACATATACGAACTCCGTAGACTTCCACTACAATGCCGGCAACAGCAAAGAGTTGGTGTATTCTTGCGTGCCAACCACAACCCACTCAACCTCATACGAATACAATACAGGCATTACGCTATCGGATGTGGAGACAAGAAAGACATACGACAAGTTTGGCAATGCCAAGCAGATTGTGGAAAAGAGTGGCGATAGGATAATCGTTACAGAAAACATCTTCTACAACGACACTACCAATTGGCAACTGGGACGACTGAGAAATGCAAAAGTAAGAAAGACAGGTAACGGCGAAGAATCTTCGCACGTATCTTCGTTTTCGTATCAAGACACAGGATTGCTCACAAAAGAAATCTTTGATTCTGGGCTGTCTGGTGGTTACACAAAGGAATACACTTATGATATCTTTGGAAATGTTGTAAAAGACGTGGTTACACCTTTCGACAAATCTGCCCCTCGCGCCAACACTACCATTTATGATAGTCGTGGACGCTTCAAGACGGCTTCCATAAACTCCTTAGGGTATAGAACAGACTATACCATTGATGAAAAATTAGGCGTAGCCACAGAGTCTACCGATGCTAATGGTTTGTTAACCATATATGCCTACGATAGCTTTGGCAACATTCTGTCTGCGACTTCTCCTTTAGACACTACCAAATATACAATGTGGTGGAGTCGTGATGTTGCGCAAGCTCCTATAAATTCCGAATATTACACAAAGACAGAATCTACAGGAAAACCTACTACTACCACCTTTTACGATTGCTTGGGAAGAGAGGTCAGACGTGTTACAGAAAGTCCTGACGGCAAGTCTATACTGGCTACTATCACCAACTATGACAACTGCGGCAGGGTGCACGAAGTATCAAACCCATATTTCCCTAAATATCAGCCAATCTTAACTACTACGGAATACGACAAGGCAGGCAGAATAGAAAGCGTTACCGACCAACTTGGACGAACAACAAGGTATAGCTACGACGGACTGAAAAACACAGTTACTAATGCCAATGGGTATAGTAGCTCAAAAATCGTTGACAGGCATGGCAGACTCGCCAAGAGCATCGATGCGGATGGCAACAGCATCTGCTATTCTTACGACATTGACGATAATTGCGTCTGTGTAGAAGGGCCTACAACCACCATTCGCACAGAGTTCGACAAATATGGAAACCGCACAAAGCTCATAGACCCAGACTTGGGCGAGATATCATATGCATACAATGGATATGGGGAGCTTGTAAGCCAAACCGATAGCCATGGCACCACCACATTCGAATATGACGTCTTGGGGCGACTCACAAAGGAGACACGTCCCGACTTTACATACACATATTCATACGACAACCAGCTAAAAGGCTTTATGGACACAAAGTCGAGCTCCAACAACACATCCATAGCTTACAAATACGACAAGTATGGACGCACCATCTCCGAAACGCACGAGATGGGCAACAGGTCATTTACCACACGGACATCATACAACAACATCAACAAGCCAGACACCATTTCCTATCCTTCGGGCTTTAAGATAAAGCTCAACTATTACGATACAGGATACCAACAGAGCATCCACAATGCAAAGAGTGGACTGCTAATATGGGAAGCAGATGATTACGACGAGTTTGGCAATGTAGCAGTGGCTCACATTGGCAATGATAGGTACACGGGTAGAATCTATAGCCCTGTTGGAACAATAATAGAGGTTGGAACAGACGACATACTATATTGCAAGTATGAATACGATGGGTGCAACAATCTGACAAGCAAGATTGACAATATACGCGGCAATGAGGAATATTATGGCTACGATGCTCTTAACAGGCTTACCATGGCGACTACGGAAGCCAACGGAAAGAGTGCGAGGATAATTGACGTGGAGTATGACGCAGGTGGAAACATAATATCAAAATCCAATGTCGGCAACATAGAGTACAAGGATGGCACCAACCGACTGGCGATGATTGAGGGCTATAAGATACCCGAATGGGAGAGCATAAAGTATACATCATTTAACAAGATTAAGGAGGTGATTGCGACCCGCAACAACGGCATCAGGGACATACGCTTTGTCTATATGATGGCATATGGACCAGACAAAACACGCTGCATGCAGGGACTTTACCCTCAGGGCGGATCAGGCACTAACTACAACTGCAAGTATTATGTCGGCAACATCTATGACGAGGCTCACAACAATGGCAAGGTACTCAAACAAGACTACATATATGCCAATGGCAATCTTGTGGCTATTCACCAAACCAACCAAGGAAATGAGAAGATGCTATATGTACATCTCGACAACCTTGGCTCAATATGGGCTTATACCAATGAGAACGGAGAAATAACAGAGGAGCTTAACTACGACCCTTGGGGACGAAAGCGCAATCCTGAGACGTGGGATTACTATACAGGCTATAAGCATCTGACAAGCAGCGACCGTGGGTTTGGCGGACATGAACAGATGGACTTCATGGACATGGTGAACATGGATGGACGTATGTACGACCCATACTTGGGGCGCTTTCTGTCGCCCGACCCATACGTACAGGCTCCAGACAATACGCAGAGCCTAAACCGCTATGCCTACTGCCTGAACAACCCATTGTCGTATACCGACCCTACAGGCTACTCATGGATTGGCAACTTCATCTCTGCAGCAATAGGCATAGCCGTGTCAATTGAAACAGGGGGCTTTGGCGGAACATTCTTGGGAGTGATGGCGAGTGCCGCTTGCGGCGGCGCCTCATCGGCATTCGTAAGCAGCATGATGAATGGCAATAACCTGTGGACAGCCACAAAAAGTGCGTTCGTGGGCGGATGCTGGGGAGCAGTGGGCGGAATGACCAACTATGGCATTGGTAGTATAGGTGGTGATTGGTACACAAGGATAGCATTACACTCCGTATCCGACGCATCCATGGAAGCATTGCAAGGCGGACATTTCGACCACGGCTTGCTTGTGGGCATGGTGTCGGCTGGCGGAGCCGAAGCCCTCAGTGCTTATGGCAGCAATATGTCAAATGCAAGCATGATAGCTTGTGAGGCTGCCCTTGGCGGTGTGGTATCGGAATTGGGTGGTGGCAAGTTCGCCAATGGTGCCATGACGGCAGCGTTCCAGATGATGTACAACCATATGTCGCATACAGGTTATTATGGAGACGACGACGATGATGTAAGCTACACCTCTGCCGTGGCTCCATGCGCCATTGCACTCAGTGCTATTGATGGTCCTGCGCCTTTTGGGGACGCAGTAGCCGTGGGCTTATTAGCTGGTGCAGTTGTAGCAGATGCCGTCAATGACTACATAAATACGATATATGTAACATATACTCTCACAAATCCAAAAACAAAACAGGTTTACGTAGGTAGGACAAGTGGAACTGGAACTCCACAACAAATCGCAAATCGTAGGTATAGACATCATTATTTGAGAAGGGCGCAAGGTTTTGATAAACCTGTTGTGGACAGGTGGTCAAAAAGCTACTCTGCCATACGAGGACGTGAGCAACAACTAATAGACTATTATGGTGGTGTGGGTTGCCCTAAAGTCGCAAATATAATTCGAGGGGTCAGTCGATTCAATCCAAAAGGAATAACGTACCATAATGACTCTAACGATAATTTTGGAAATATAGCTCCTTATACAGGAATTTATCAATAATTTAAAACTATCAAATAATGGAAGACTTGGAATTTT
>ERZ1032113.167-NODE-167-length-21784-cov-8.540338_pt1 | contig 21784 bp, 19 predicted proteins | sample MGYA00518164_ERZ1032113 | MGnify/ENA primary metagenome ERZ1032113 (study PRJEB33719, sample SAMN04261305) | wastewater metagenome | biome: rural village; feature: human; material: feces | host: Homo sapiens | place: El Salvador | collected 2014-01-14 ... | reverse complement strand
CGAGTATCGTTGGTGTTTGGTTAAGCCCTGCCACGGACTTTGTCGGGTGAGCCAGCAAACTTCCACTTACAATTTCTGAAGCATGCTCTCTCAAGTGTGCTAATATTTCATTAGCCACAATGTCTAAATTTAATTCTTTTGCCATACTCTTTAATCAAATAAACTCAACGAAGCGTATTCTTGCTTTACTGTTACTTTCTTTGATATATCTTTGAACCGTTTCTTTTGATCTAGCAAAGAATTTCTTTCCCAGAACACCCCATCCAAATAGCCTTGAATAGTTTTGTCTTCCAAGGCGTTGGCAAGTCTCTTAACAGACCAAAGACAATATTCTCTATTTATTTCTATTCCGAAGTAGTTTCTACCAAGTTTATAGGCAACAACAGCAGTTGTTCCGCTACCTAAAAATGGATCAAAAATCTTGTCGCCAGGTTTTGTCGAAGCAAGAATCAATTTAGCATATAGTTTCTCTGGCTTCTGAGTAGGGTGGTCTGTATTTTCTGGCATTGACCAAAATGGTATACTAATATCGTCCCAGAAATTCGAAGGGTATGTGATACGGAAATTACCAGATTCGGTTTCATCCCAATCTTTCGGTTTGCCATCCACCTTGTAAGGTGCAACAACTTTTCTTTTAACTTTCACGGACTCAACATCAAAGTAGTAATCCTTTGGATTCTTTACGGCAAACCATATGTCCTCCATTGCATTCTTCCAATTTGATTTTGCGCCTCTTCCTTTTTCTCTTTGCCAAGTGATTCTATTGATAACAGTAAGCTTTTCCTCTATTACTCTTTGCATAGAAGAAGAACATTTCCAATCTCCACACATATAGACTGTACCATTGGGTGCAAGCTTATCACAGACCTTATAAAACCAACTTCGTAGATAATCTTCGTAGGCATCAGATTTCATCCTTGAAAACTTTTTGCCATTAAAATCCTTATCAAGGTTATAAGGAGGATCTATTATTATCAAGTTAAAATAATCATTTGGTATATTATCCAAACAATCAAACAAATCAGCATTGACAATTGTATTATCTGCAAATGATCTTTTCAAATCATTCGCCCCCAAAATGTAATTCTCCAATGAAGAAATTTCACATTCCGAAACTGTAAGAGTTCTATTTCGTTCTGCACGGATTTTTTCTGCCATCGTTTTAGAATTGTTACTAATAATAATTAAGCATCAACACAAAGCGTACATGTTATCACGTTAAAAGCCTTTCAAATAAGGCTCAGCAGATAACGCACTATGTATTGACCAACATAGTTCTTCAGACAGGAATTTTGACTGTTTTGCTTTCTGCCTAAACATCTTTATGTCTAATTAAATTCGCCATGACTTAAATATTCTGTTGTACTGTACAACACAAAAATATATAATTTTATTGAAACACGAAACTATTATGCCTGTTATCTTTGCTTTATGTCTATATTTAAACATTTTTAATAGATTCAGCAATGATGGGGCCGCATTGATTTCGCATAGCGAAATGCCTTGGGGTGGCATTACGAATGAGACACCCCAAACTGCAGCCTACGGGCGGGTAACCCGCTGAGGTTTAGGTGTCGGTTGGTTTGGGTTAGGGGACATGTAGCGCACAGATGAAACTGGCGGGAGGTGCGGTTTAGAGGGGGTGGGTCCGGATTCGGTTTTCGTGGATAGCTCGAGCTGATAGGAGATTGCCGTCGGCTGCACGCCATTTCAAGCGATTACAAGTTGTAACCGGTTGTTTGCTTTCTTGTTTCATTCTAATTTCTTAGGCGACCAGACATTTCATGCTATTTCGGGTTGCGGAGTATTGCGCATGGTCCTCACCCACCCCATTACATTCCACAGAATCATACAGGCGGTGGGGGCGGAGGGTAAAGATATTTGGTGAAAATGTGGGGGCGGGATTTTGGGTGAAACAGAGGGAGGGAAGGCACGGTTTTTTGGGGGGGCGGAGGCGAAATGGGGACGGGTGGAAAGGCCGTAAGCGGAGGGTGGCGCGGGCGTTGGGCATGTTTCGGGTTGCGGGGGCTTAGGTATCGAGATGCGAAAGGTAAGGGATGGAGCCTCGAAAGGGCAGGGATCGAGGGTCGAAAGATGGCGTTTCGTGGTGGGGAAGGCCGAGTGGAGAAGGTGGCGTGAGGGTCTTGGGAAGATAAGTGACTGAAAGTTAGGCGATTGTAAAGATGCGCTGAGAATGGCGTATTTGGACGTGGGGCTGGGCGCGACGGGGAAAAGCGTGTAGATTTGGGGGAGGGGTGTTGAGAATGTGGAATGTGGGATGTGGAGTGTTGGATGTGAGATGTTGGATGTGGAATGGGCCATGCGCCACGGGAATGTTCTCCCACAGATGCCACTCTTCTGGAATCGCATCACTAAATCGTATAAATGGAAAGGGCAATGCTTATTATCAGCATTGCCCCCTCTGTAACGAACCTTACTTTTTCAATTTCAATCCACGGTGTAAAGCACTACGTGTGGTAGCATAATCTTCCACATGCAAAGCGCCTGTCCACGTTCCCGTGATTTTGTGCGCCCTTAGGGACGAATCATAGGCGTTATTATCGTCAGCGAAATCAAACTGGATGGTGTATTGGCCATTCTGATATGAAATCTTGAGAGTTCCGCTTACTATAGGAGCCCGTTCCTCTGCCACGTGGCGGCAGGTCGCGCTGCACGTGCCTACGCATGGGATGGGCCGTAGAGCTTGTCGAGCAGGAAGTCGTATTCGGAACAGTAGCGGTCGTTTCTTCGGCGGTCGTTCTCCGTGGGGTTGGGTATACGGGTCAAGTCCATATTGTTGCTCAGGTCGTTGAGCTTGACGCGTGCGGCGAGGTCGTTGGTGGCTATGCGCTCAATGTATGCCTCTCGGCTGGGTGCCGTGGCTTTGTTGAGCAGGGTTAGGGCGTCGCTGATCTCCTTCCAGTCGGCCGGCGAAGGGTTGACGACCCTTCCGTTGGCGAAGGGCATGATGTCGAACTCTTCCACCCTGCTGTCGTCGCCATTAGCCGCCAATGTGGCCAGTTGCTGCAGCTCGTCGTTTACCATTCTCACCACTTCGTCCACGCTGTGGGGCGTGTCTTCGGCAGCGTCGTGCAGGAATCCCACGGCCTGCTCTTTCCAGTCGCCGCCGCTCCTTCCCACGCGCAGCAGATGCGCGTCGAAATAGTCGTGGCCGCCCTTGTCGGTTTGTCCTTGGTGGAGCCTGTACGCCACGCGTGCGGCGGCAATCACAACGGGCGCCCAGTAGCCGAGGTCGTCCTCGAGTTGTTGCAACATCTCGTTTCCCCGTTGCGCATCGAACGTCCCCACATAGGCTATGTAGTCGCGATAGAGCCGCTCGGTGTCGCTCTGCGGATCCATGAAGTCGAGCAGGTCGTCCATCAACGTGTCCATGAAATCCACATCCTGTTCGCCGGTTGCCTTGAATCCCGCCAACAGTGCCCTGCACCGCCTAAAACAGTTCTCGCGGTTGTGGGCAATGGTTTCTAACAGGTGCGGGTCGAGTGTGTTGTCGGGTATGTTCATACTTCTGATTTTTGAGTATGGCAAAAGTACGGTTTTTTCCCCAATTTCATCATGTCCCCAAGGATAAAATTCGCCCTCACAATAAAAACCACTACTGTCCCGTTAAAGTGGACTAATCGCTCTTTGAATTAATTGAAATACAGTCTTTTGCAAGAGATTTTAAGGGTGCGACGATTTGAATTTGTACTCAATTATCAATAAAATGAAGTTATACCACGCAAACGTCGTCTTTTTGCCTGTTCTCTGTCTTAAAGGCTATCATTCGCTAACATAACGAAAGGGTAATAGCATGAAAAAACTCGCGACTCAAGTGAGGTTCACCTGGGTCGCGAGTTTTTTCTTTGCATGATGGAAGGTTTTTACGCTCCCTCATTTTCCTTGCTTATGCTGGCTTTTTATTGGTTCATCAGGTAGCGCTTTGCAGGGGCCTCCTCTGCAAAGCGCATGCCATCACTCCAAATTCCGGAAGAGCTTTTTATTTCATTGGCGTGATGACGAAGCGGAAGGTCATGTCGCCGAAAGGCACGCGGTATTTCTCCAGAGGCAGATCGCCCCAGCTGTTGGTACCGCCCAAGCCTTGCTGCGCGAGGTCGATGGTGAGCTCGGTGAACTTGCTCTTCGGCACCTCAGGAGAGTGGCGCTGCGCCTTCTCCATGCCCTCGTCGAGGTCGGCAATGTCGTAGTGGAGCGCGCCAGCGTACATCCAAGAGCTTACGGGCTGGATGTTGATGCCGAGGCCCTCGGCGTTGGCTTGTTTCCACCAGCGGATGTCGCTCTTCGTGCCACACTCCTGCGGACGGATGTACGGGAAGTATTGCTGGTCGGCGGTGAGGCTGTACAGGCCGATGCGCTCGGAGAGCTTTCGGTCGCTGTAGTTCTCTATCGGTCCGCGACCGTACCACTGGCTCTTGTCCATGTTGTAAGGCAAGTCCATCACCATGCCGAAGCGCAGCAGGTTAGGAGCCTTGGCGTCGGGCGTGGCCTTTGTCATGGCTTGCTCCACGTCGATGGTGCCGTCGCCGTAGACCTTGTAGGTGAGTGTCAGCTTGGCCTTCACGTCAGGCATGTCGTAACGTGCCGTGACGGTAGCCGCCGTGCCCTTGCTCTCCTTTATCTTCTCCACGGCGATGGCGGTGAGCGTCATCTTCGGGTTGTGCCAAGCCTTGAGACGGTTTTGCAAGCCGGCGCCCATGTCGTTGTCGGTCACGGCGCGCCAGAAGTTAGGCTTCAGCGTTCCGCCCGCGCCAAGCATGCTTTTGCCGTCGACAGCGTATTGGCAGAGCAGGCCGGTAGCCTTGTCGAAGGCCACGGTAGCCTTGGCGGACGCGATGACGATTGTTGGGTCGTTTTTCTTGTTTTGTATCTTCACTTTCTCGGTGCTGAAGTTCTCCACGTAGGTCACGGGCGTGGCCTCGTTGAGCGCTATCTGCTCGTAGGCCACGGTCTGCCCCTCGGCTATGAGCGGCTCGGCGGTCTTGGTCTTGAAGTCGATGTTGAGCATCACCTCACCGTCGCTTGGAATGTTGAGAGGAAGCGCGACGTTGGCGGTCTGCTGTGGCGCCACGTTGAGCTTGTCCACGCTGCCGCTTTGCACGCTCTTGCCGTCTTTCAGCAATGACCACTCCATGCGGTAGTTGCTAAGGTCGCGGAAGAAGTTCTCGTTGTGCACGGCGATGGTGCCTTTGGCGAGGTCGACGGGCTTCACCCAGATGCTTTGATACTGGTAAGCCAGCTCCTTGGCGTGAGGGTTGAGCTGTCGGTCAGGACCGATGATGCCGTTGCAGTTGAAGTTGTTGTCAGAGGCGTCGGTCTTGTTGTAGTCGCCGCCGTAAGTGTAGAGAGGCGTCATGCCGCCCGTTCCCGGCTCATACTTGGCGCTGATGGCGTCGTAGTCGGCCACGGTGCGCGAAGCCTTGAAGTCGGGCTTGCGGTGCAATCCCTGGTCCACGAAGTCCCAGTCGTAGCCGCCTTGGAACTTAGGATACTTGCGTATGAGCTGCCAATACTCGGCAAGGTTGCCGCCCGAGTTGCCCATGGTGTGGTTGTACTCACACTGTATGAGCGGCATGGTCTTTGTCGGGTCCTTGCTATATTTCTCGCAATCCTGCACGGTGTAATACATCGGGCAGAAGATGTCGGTGTCGTGTGGGCCCTGCCAGATGCTGCGCTCGAATTGCACTGGGCGCGACGTGTCGGTCTGCTTTATCCAGTTGTATGCCGCGAGGAAGTTGTTGCTGTTGTCGGTCTCGTTGCCAAGGCTCCAGACGATGATTGAAGGGTGGTTGAACTGCATCTCCACGTTGTGCTGGTTGCGCTCCATGATTTGTTTGGCAAACTCCAGTTGCGCCACGGGCGTTGACTGGTCATTGCTGTATTGGAAGGCGTGGCTCTCCTGGTTGGCCTCGGCCGTGATGTAAATGCCGTATTGGTCGCAGAGGTCGTACCATCGTGGGTCGTCAGGATAGTGGCACGTGCGCACGGCGTTGATGTTGAGGCGCTTCATTATCTTGATGTCCTGTATCATGCGGTCCACGGTCACCACGTAGCCTCCATCCGGATCCATCTCGTGCCTGTCGGCACCCTTTATGAGCACCGGCTGGCCGTTCACGAGCAGCTGCGCGTTCTTTATCTCCACCTTTCGGAAGCCCACCTTTTGCGGTATCACCTCCACCACGTTGCCCTTGCGGTCTTTCACCACCGCCTCGAGGGTGAAGAGGTAAGGCGTCTCGGCCGTCCACTTCTTCACGTTGCGCACCATGAAGCGCACGGTGGCCTCCTCGCGTCCGCGGAAGTCGGCCGTCTGCCTTGCCACGACACTGCCTTTGGCGTTGAGCAGTCGGAACTCCACCACGGGCTGCCCCTTTACCCATGCGTCTACGAGCAGCTCGCCGTCCTTATAGTCGTTTTCCAGGTCGGGCGTCACGCGGATGTTCTCCATCTGCACCTTGGTGTCCTTGGCGAAGAGGTAGCATTGGCGTGCCACGCCGGAGAGGCGCCAGAAGTCCTGGTCCTCGCTCATGGAGCCGTCGCACCAGCGGAAGGTCTGGAAGGCGATGAGGTTCTTGCCGGGGTGGAGATACTTGGTGATGTCAAACTCCGCCGCCACCTTCGAGTCCTCGGTGTAGCCCACGTACTTGCCGTTGACGAACAGGTACATGTTTGACGTCACGCTTCCGAAGTGGGCTATGACCTGCTTGCCGTCCCACGATGCCGGCAGGTCTATCACGCGTCGGTATGAGCCCACGTGGTTGTCCTTCACGGGCACGCTCGTCTTCGTGGCGTTCTCTGGAGCGTATTCCGGCTTCCATCCGAGGTACACGCCCCCCTTGTACTGGTATCTCCAGGCGAAGCCCACGTTGACGTATGTGGGATCGCCATAGCCGTTGAGCTCCCAGTTGCCAGGCACGTTCATGGTCTTCCATGCCGAGTCGTCGAGGTCAACCTTGTAGAAGTCTTGCGGGCGCTCGTTGGCGTTCCTGACCCAGTTGAACTTCCACGCTCCCTCGAGCGAGAGGTATCTCGACGATTTCTCGATGTCGCCGCCCCTGGCCTCTTCCTCGTTGGCATAAGCGAAGAAGTTGGAGTGCAGGCGATAGCGGTTCACCTCATTCACTTGCAAGTCGTGCCACTCTGTCCAAGTTGGCATTGGCTCTGCCTTGGCCTTGACCTTGACAGGCGCCGCCCCTGCGCCGCATGGCGCCGACAGCATGGCCGTGGTGGCGAGGAGGAATAAAATGTTACCTTTGCGTTGTTTCATAAAAATTATAGTTTAGATGCTTTTGTTTCTCATACAAAGATAAGAAAAAAAAGCCGTAGAGGTTTGTGACAGCTCGATTTTTTAAGTGATATTAAGTGTTGTGTGACAAATATGGCGTTTAGAGCGCCAAACTTGAAAAATAGGTGCGCTAAGTTTTGGAAAAGCGTTACTTTTGCAGTCTGTAAACATTAACGCGTCATGGAGAAAGAAAATCAGTTTGTCACACAGTACCCCGACCTCATGCAGGGTAAGAAGATAATGTATAACCATGGTTTCAGCTCATCGGCGGCCTCAGGCACGGTGAAGCTCATCCGCCAGACCTTCCCGGGCGCCGAGGTCGTGGCTTTCGACATCCCGCTTCATCCCGAGGAAGGCTTGGAGCTGTTGAGGCAGAAGGCCGAGGAGGAGAAGCCCGACCTCATAATAGGCACGTCGATGGGCGGCATGTACACCGAGATGCTTTACGGCTTCGACCGCATCTGCGTGAACCCGGCCTTCGAGATGGCCAAGACCATGAAAGAGCATGGCATGACCGGAAAGCAGACTTGGCAGAACCCGAGGCAAGACGGCGAGACGGAGTTCATGGTGACCAAGGCCTTGGAGAAAGAATACAAGGATGTGACAGACAAGTGCTTCACCGCCCTTGAGGAGATGACCCATCAAGACAAGGCCAAAGAGCAGGGCCGTGTGTGGGGACTGTTCGGCGACGAGGACAACCTGGTGAACACTTGGGACCTCTTCCGCTCACATTACCCACAGGCCGCCCATTTCCATGGCGCCCACCGCATGGACGACAAGAGCTTCATTGGCGGAGTGGTGCCCGTGATTCGCTGGATAGACGACCGGCAGGAAGGGCGTGAGCGCCAGATAGTGTATATCGACAGCAGCTGCCTCGCCGACAACTATGGCAAGCCACGCGCGAGCTTGCAGAAAGCCTTTCGTGAGTTGATAGAAAAATACCAAGTCTACATCGTGGAACCCGCGCCGACCAACGAGCATGGCAGTTTCGCCGCCAACGCCGAGTGGATAGAGCGCTATCTCTCCACGCCGGCCCACGACCACGTGGTCTACACCAACCAGAAGCAGCTGCTCTACGGCGACTTCTTCATCGACACGTGCCCGGCCGACAACCTCCTTGCCACGGCCATACGGCTTGGCAGCGACGAGTTCAAGACATGGGAAGAGGTGATAACCTATTTTAGCAGGATATGACGTAGGCTCACGGGCGTACCAGAAAAATGCTACGGCGTGGTACTCGCAATACCACGGCGTGGTACTCACAATACCACGGTGTGGTACTCACAATACCACGGCGTGGTACTCACAATACCACGGTGTGGTACTCACGCTACCACGGCGTGGTACAGACACGATTGCCCCTGCGCAATCTTTTTGAAAGGATTGAAGATTATATTGCGGATAATTTTGTAATTTTGTGGCATCATCAAGATAAGATTTGCTTATGGCACGAAGGGAAGAATGGCACGATGACTATTGGCTGTTGCTCATGCAGCTCTATCTGCGGCAGCCCCAAGGGGTGAAACGCCTCTACAGCCGCGCGCTCGTGGACGTGGCGCTGGAGCTTCATATCCATCCGGCTCAAATACATCGCCGCTTGTTCCGGTTGCGCCAGATCGACACGCCTCGCCTGCAACGCTTGTGGGATGAGTATGCCGGAAGCCCGGCCAAGTTGCGGCGTGGCATCTCGCTGCTGCGCCAGATGAGCGGCTTTGGCAACGCCCAGGCCTTCTACGCGGGCGTGGAGATGAACAAGTCGTGGGAGAGCGACTTCATGCCCATAGGCATAGGCACGCTGACACCCGTGAAGCTGATAATGATTCTCGACCTCTATTTCCGCCTCACGCCAATCACCATGGCGGAAGACACGCCAGAGGTGAAAGACCTGGCCAGGCTCATACGCGAGACGCCACGCCAGGTGGTAGAGGTGATGGACGTGTTCCTGGTTTGCGATCCTTATATCAGCCAGTACACATCCACCAGCTCGCCGCTGCTTGCCCCGTGCGCCGACGTCTGGAAGCGGTTCGGCAACGAAGACCCGGAGACGCTGTCCACGCAAGCGGCCCAACTCACAGACTATTTCAAATAAATGGCACAGAAACTCATACAGACGCAGACCCAGCAGCAGGTTCAGCAGCAACGGCTCTCGCAGCAGCAGCTGTTGCAGGTGAAGCTGTTGGAGATGCCACTCGCCGAACTGGAGCAGAGCATCGGCGCGGAACTTGACGACAACCCCGCCCTTGAGGAAAAGCGTGACGACGACGCGCCGGAACAGGATAACGTCGGCGGAGACGACGCGAGCGACACCGCCGCCGACGACTCTTACGAGGACAGGACAGAGCGCGAGGAGCGCGAGGAAGCCCTCGACAACGCGCTGGAGAGCTTGGGCAGCGACGACGAGATGCCGGAGCCCACGCATGGAGGCTCGCAAGCCAGCCAAGACGCCGACTACGAGGAGACCGTGTGGGGAGACACCACGTCGTTTTACGACAAGCTGAAGGAGCAAATGGGCGAGACCGAGCTCACCGAGCGGCAACGGCAGATAATGGAATATCTCATAGGCTCGCTCGATGGCGACGGCCTGTTGAGGAAGAGCCTCGACGACATCGACGATGAGTTGGCCATATACCAAGGCATTGACGTGCCCGTGGAAGAGATAGCCAAGGTGTTGCGCATGTTGCAGTCGTTTGACCCGGCGGGCATTGGCGCTCGCTCGCTGCAAGAGTGCTTGTCGCTGCAGATAGCGCGGAGGCCCAGCGGCAAGCTCAAGGACATGATGATGGAGGTCGTGGAGCGGCATTTCGACGACTTCATAAAGAAGCATTGGGACAAGATAGCGCAATCGATGGGGCTAACCAATGACCAGGCCGCAATCATACACGACGAGATAAGGAAGCTAAACCCCAAGCCCGGCGCCGCCCTTGGCGAGACGGAAGGCAGAAGCCTGCAGCAGATAACGCCCGACTTCATCGTGGACACCGACGACGACGGCAACGTGACCTTCACCATCAACGACGGGCGCATACCCGACCTGAAGGTATCGCCAACGTTCACCGACATGGTAGACACCTACCGCACCAACAAGCAGAACATGAACCGCAAGGAGAAAGAGGCTCTGCTCTACGCCAAGGAGAAGGTGGACAAGGCGCAAGGCTACATAGAGGCGGTGAAGCAGCGCAGGCACACGCTCTTCGTGACGATGAAGGCTATAATAAACTGGCAAAAGAGATTCTTCCAGAATGGCGACGAGGCCGACCTGAAGCCCATGAAGCTGAAAGACATAGAGGAGAAGACTGGACTTGACAGTTCCACCATATCGCGCGTGAGCAACATGAAGTATGCCCAGACCCGATGGGGCACGTTCCCCTTGCGCTTCTTCTTCACCGACGGCTACGTCACCAAGGACGGGGAGGAGATGTCGACACGCAAGCTGAAGCTGGCGCTGAAAGACCTCATCAACCACGAGGACAAGAGCAAGCCTCTCAGCGACGATGTGCTGGCCAAGGAGATGAAGAAGATGGGCTATCCGCTGGCGCGGCGCACCGTGGCCAAGTATCGTGAGCAGCTGGGACTGCCCGTGGCAAGGCTGCGGAGATGTTAACCTGAGTAAAAAAAGATATGCGAGAAAAAGACATTATAATAGCCGCAAGGGTCGTGAGCATGGTGTTCACGCCGTTCTACCTGCCGTTGGCAGGGCTGCTGGCGTTGTTCATCTTCAGCTACATGAGCCTCATGCCGCTTTTCTATAAGACCCTGGTGATGCTGACGGTGTATCTCTTCACCATACTCTTGCCCACGCTCTTGATCCACGCTTACCGCAACTACCAAGGATGGTCGCGATGGCAACTGGGCAAGCGCGAGAGCCGCATGGTGCCTTATATCATCGCCATCATCTGCTATACGCTGTGCTATTTCGTGATGAGCTATTTCCACGTGCCGCAGTTCATGGCCAACATCCTTGTGGCGGCATTGCTCATACAGGTGGTGTGCGCCGTGGTGAACGTTTGGTGGAAGATTTCCACGCACACGGCGGCGATAGGAGGGTTCGAGGGTGCCTTGGTGGCGTTCTCCATACTCTTCGCCTTCAATCCGCTGTGGTGGTTCTGTGTCATCCTCGTCTTTGCCGGGGCCGTGGGCACGAGCCGCATGATATTGCGGCAACACTCACTGTCGCAAGTCGTTGCGGGCTTCATGTCGGGAACGGTGATAGGCTTTTGGGCTATAATTTGACAAGTAACTTATAACATAATTATTAATAGTATGAAGCCGTTAGTTAGTATTATCATGGGTTCCACAAGCGACCTTCCGGTGATGGAGAAAGCTTGCAAATGGCTTGAGGAACAGGAGATTCCCTTTGAGATGAACGCCCTTTCCGCCCACCGCACCCCGGATGCCGTGGAGCAGTTTGCCAAAGGAGCCAAGGCGCGTGGCGTGAAAGTCATCATCGCCGGCGCCGGCATGGCCGCCGCCCTGCCAGGCGTGATAGCGGCATCTACGCCGCTGCCTGTCATTGGCGTGCCAATCAAGGGCATGCTCGATGGCCTTGACGCCATGCTCTCCATCATCCAGATGCCTCCTGGGATTCCAGTGGCCACGGTGGGAGTGAACGGAGCACAGAACGCCGCCATCCTCGCCGCGGAGATGATGGCCCTGGGCGATGAGGCCATTGCCAAGAAGGTGGACGCGTGGAAAGCCGGACTCGGAAAGAAGATAGAAAAAGCCAACGCCGACTTGGCTTCGATAACCGACTATAAATTCAAGTGCTGAATGGACTTGTTCAATTATCACCGGCGTGAGTCTTCCGTGGTGCATATCGGTGCCTTGGACATGGGTGGCGACACCCCCGTGCGCATACAGTCGATGACGACGACAAGCACCGACGACACCGAGGGCAGCGTGGCACAGGCGGAGCGTATCATCAAGGCCGGAGGAGAACTCGTGAGGCTTACGACGCAAGGCGTGAAAGAGGCGGAGAACCTGAAGAACATCAACGCCGGCATACGGCGCGACGGATTCTCCACGCCCCTCGTGGCCGACGTGCATTTCAACCCTCGCGTGGCCGACGTGGCGGCGCGGTATGCCGAGAAGGTGCGCATCAACCCGGGCAACTACGTGGACCCGGCGCGCAAGTTCGTGAAGCACGACTACACGGATGAGGAATATGCCAGCGAGCTGAAGAAGATAGAGGAGCGGCTGGTGCCTTTCCTCGACATCTGCAAGGAGAACCACACCGCCATCCGCATCGGCGTGAACCATGGCTCGTTGTCGGACCGCATACGCAACCGCTATGGCGACACGCCAGAGGGCATCGTGGAGAGCTGCATGGAGTTTTTGCGCATTTGCAAGAAGCATGACTTTGGCGACGTGGTAATCTCCATCAAGTCGAGCAACACCGTGGTGATGGTGCGCTCGGTGCGCTTGCTGGTAGACACGATGGACAAGGAGGACATGCATTATCCTTTGCACCTCGGCGTGACTGAGGCTGGAGAAGGCGAGGACGGGCGCATAAAGAGCGCCGTTGGCATAGGCGCGCTTCTTGCCGACGGCATAGGCGACACCATACGCGTGTCGCTGACCGAGGAGCCCGAGGCGGAGATTCCCGTGGCACGGCACTTGGTGGACTATATCGACCGCAAGGCCGGTCACCAGCTCATTCCAGCCGAGACCTATGAGGGCTTCGACTGGCTTAGGCCTGAGCGAAGGACCACAAAACCGGTGGACAACATCGGCGGTGGCAACGTGCCTGTGGTGATGGTGAGCGAGAACGCCGACAACGCCGCTCGCGACGAGGATGCGTCGAAGGCCGATTACATATATGTTGGCTCCAACCTCCCTAAAGAGAGAAAGGAAGGCAAGAGGTATGTCGTGGATTACCAACTCTACGTGCAGGCTGACGACAAGTCGCAACTGTATCCCATCTTCCCCGTTACCGCCATGCCGTTTGTCAGCATGGTCCAGGCTAAGCTGAAGTTCTTGGTGTTGCAGTTTGGCACTCCGGCCGACGAGTATCTCGCTTGCCTGAAGACGCATCCGGAAATAGTGGTCGTTTGCGTGAGCAACCACCAGAACAGGCTTGGCTCTCAGCGCGCCTTGGTGCACGAGATGATGATTGCCGGCGTGGAGAACCCCGTGGTGTTTGCGCAAATGTATCGTTTGAACGACGCTGAGGAGTTCCAGCTTGAGGCGGCAGCCGACATGGGCGCGCTGATGATAGATGGTCTCTGCGACGGAATATGGCTCATGAACGACGGCGACATAGCTCCATCGACAATAGAGGGCACGGCCTTTGGCATATTGCAGGCAGGTCGCTTGCGCACGTCGAAGACCGAGTATATCAGTTGCCCGGGCTGTGGCCGCACGCTTTACGACTTGCGCGACACCATCAAGCGCATTCACGAGGCCACCAAGGACATGAAGGGCCTGAAGATTGGCATCATGGGCTGCATAGTGAACGGCCCTGGAGAAATGGCCGACGCCGATTATGGCTATGTGGGCGCGGGACCCGGAAAGATATCGCTCTATAAGGGAAAGGAGTGCGTGGAGCACAACATACCCGAGGGCGAGGCCGTGGAGCGCCTGCTGAGACTCATAAAGACGGACAGGCCAGAGATTGGTAACAAATAGGTTTTTAATACCTTGATATGACAAAACTTGTATATTGTATATTCTATGGCATCAGCACCTTGCCTTTCAAGGTGCTGTATGCCATTTCCGACTTGCTCATGCCTTTGCTTTATCATGTAATAAGGTATAGGCGCGGCGTAGTGAGGCGAAACCTTGTCACGTCCTTTCCGGAGAAGTCGACGCGCGAGGTGGTGGCCATAGAGAAAGAGTTTTATCATTGGTTTTGCGACTATTTCCTTGAGTCGATAAAGCTGTTGAGCATCAGCGACAAGGAACTGAACCGAAGGTTGCGCATCAAGAATCCGGAGGTTCATGAGCAGTGGTATCTCAAAGGCCGGAACACGGCAGGATTCCTTGGACATTATTGCAACTGGGAGTGGCTCTCGCGCGTTGGCAAGGACATGAACCCAGAGCGTCGTGCCTGTCTCATCTACGACCCGTTGCACAGCAAGGCTATCGACTATCTGTTTCTTCGTATTCGCTCTTACGCCCCCACTGGCGTGCCAACGCCAAAGAAGGACATCTTGAGGCAGCTCTTGACATGGAAGCGGGAGGGAAGGTTCAGCCTTTCCGGATACATTGCCGATCAATCGCCCAAGTGGGAGAACATCCATCTTTGGTTGCCTTTCCTTAACCATCCCGAGACACCCGTGTTCACGGGAGCGGAGCGCATTGCGCGCAAGATGAACGATGCCGTCTACTACGTGAAGATGACGCGTCCGCGTCGCGGCTACTACGATGTGGAGTACGTGCCCATCACCGACGACCCGGCGAGCCTTCCCGATGGCGAGGTGACGCGAAGGTTCTTCAAGATGTTGGAACAGTCAATCAAAGAGGCTCCGGCCTATTACCTTTGGACTCACAACCGATGGAAGCGCACCAAGGAAGAGTTTGACCGCCTCTACACGGTTGAGAATGGCAAGGTGAAGAGACGCGCTGATAACGCGTAGGCTTCTTCATGGTTGCCAGGGAAGGGTATTTCCCAAGTCAGGATTCAAAGCATTACGGTAATGCCATCACCCCAATTTCCGGAAGAACCATAATAATTGGCATAAAGCAAGAACTAACCCTTAATAGGGAAAACCCAACCGCACGGTAGGGTTTTCCCACCATGCGTATCGCGTTTTTGGTTTTATCTTTGCATCGTCTTTCAGGAAAGAGACGATGCATGTTCATATTCAGGTAATGGACGATTAGCATATAGGATTAAATTAAGACAACACAATTAAAAATTAGGAGACAAGATTATGAAAAAGTTTTTAGCTTCCGCTCTGATGCTCCTTGCAGCGTCAACCACGACATTCGCGCAAAACGCAGTTGGTTCTTTCTCACTGCAGCCAAAGGCTGGTATCAGCATCGCTGACATGACCGACACTCAGGGCACTACAAGCCGCATCGGTTTCGTGGGAGGTCTTGAGGGTGAGTATCAAGCCTCAGACATCTTCTCGCTCTCTCTTGGCGTGAACTACTCTCAGGAGGGTTTCAAGATGAAGAACTCCGACAACAAGATCAAGCTCGACTACATCAACGTGCCTATCTTGGCAAACGTTTACCTCACAAAGGGCCTTGCCGTTAAGGTTGGCGTGCAGCCTGGTTTTAACGTTGGCAACAGCGTCACTGTTGATGGCAACACCATGAGCTCAAGCAAGAAAGACTATGATGGCATCAAGTCTGTGGCTCTGTCCATTCCTGTAGGTCTCTCTTACGAGATTAGCAATGTGGTGCTTGATGCACGTTACAACTGGGGCGTGACAAAGGCGTTTGACGGCCTTGACAGCAAGAACAGCGTGTTCCAGGTAACGATTGGCTACAAGTTCCAGCTCTAAACGGAGAACACCTCTAAACATAAATTTGAGAGAATAAAAAAAGCAGGGCGGCCCGATGATGGGTCGCCCTGCTTTCATTGTTGTATTTCCGTAGCCAACCGTAAACCTGATGGTTGGCTCTTTATGCTTATCTCTTCACCGTGTGCTTACTTCACCGTGTGCTTACTTCACGGTGATGAGGAAGTAGTTTTTCTTTCCTTTCTGCAAGAGGAGGTACTTCCCGTCTATGAGGTCTTCCGACGTAATCTCTTGGTCGAAAGCCGTGAGCTTCTCCTTGTTGAGGCTTACGCCGCCGCCTTTGACCAGCTTGCGCATCTCGCCCTTTGATGGGAAGATGTTGAAACCATCGGCGCAGAACAGGTCAATGGCCTTGCCGCCGAGTTGCGCCTTTGGCAAGTCGTAGTGAGGCACATCCTTGAACACGTCGTTCAGCGTAGCCTCGTCGAGGCTTGCCAACTGGTCTTTCGTGGCCTTGCCGAACAGGATGTTAGATGCCGCGATGGCCATGTCGAGAGCCTCCTTAGAGTGTACCATCGTTGTAACTTCTTCGGCGAGACGGCGCTGCAGTACGCGACGTCCAGGATCCTGCTTGTGCTCTTCCACAAGCTGCGCGATGGTCTCTTGGTCGAGGTCGGTGAAAATCTTGATGTAACGCTCCGCGTCGTCGTCGCTCACGTTGAGCCAGAACTGGTAGAACGCGTATGGAGTGGTGCGCTTGGGGTCAAGCCAAACGTTGCCGCTCTCCGTCTTTCCGAACTTCTTTCCGTCGGCCTTGGTGATGAGAGGGCAGGTGAGGCAGAAAGCCTCCGCCTCGTTGCCAAGCGTGCGACGTATAAGCTCTGTTCCCGTGGTCATGTTGCCCCATTGGTCGTTGCCGCCAAGCTGGAGACGCACGCCGTAGTGCTGGTATTGGTACAGGAAGTCGTAGCCTTGAAGCAGCTGATATGTGAACTCGGTGAACGAGAGGCCGTCGCGAGCCGTGCCGTTGAGACGCTGCTGCACGCTCTCCTTTGCCATCATGTAGTTCACGGTGATATGCTTGCCAACGTCGCGAACAAAGTCGAGGAACTTGTAGTCCTTCATCCAGTCGTAGTTGTTCACGAGCTCAGCCTTGTTAGGCTCGTTGCTGTCGAAGTCAAGGAACTTTGACACTTGCTTCTTTATAGCCTCCTGGTTGTGGTAGAGCGTGTCGCTGTCGAGCAAGTTGCGCTCAAGGCTCTTGCCCGAAGGGTCGCCAATCATGCCCGTTGCCCCGCCCACGAGGAGGTAAGGCTTGTGTCCGCAGCTCTGCAAGTGGCGGAGCATCATTATTCCGCACAGGTGGCCGATATGAAGGGAATCGGCGGTAGGGTCTGTGCCGAGATAGGCTGACACGAGATGAGTTTGCAGATACTCCTCGGTGCCTGGCATAATCTGAGCCAGCATGCCGCGCCATTTCAGTTCTTCAACAAAATTTTTCATTGATATTGGTTTTTCTTTATGCTCCCCCCATTTGTGAGGCGGGAATATTCTTTAATAGCTATGTAGTTGTGTCTTGCGAGCTTTTGACACAGGTTCAAGGCACAGGGTCGTAACCGCTGCCACCCCACGGATTGCATCTCAGTATGCGCCAAATGGCGAGCGCAAGCCCCTTGATAGGTCCATGCTTCATTATCGCCTGCCTCGCGTATTCCGAGCAAGTCGGCGTGAATCGGCATGAGGCCGGAGTATAGGGAGTGATGAACTTTTGGTAAAAGACTATCGGCAGGACGAGCAACCACGACATGGCGTGGCTGACGATTCCCATTAACCTTTTAGCCGTTTTCATTTGTCTTCTCCTTTACCCTGGTGAGCAAGCTCTCCACTCGTTGTTCCACGTCGGCGCTGTCCCACAGTTTTGCGTCGAGCCAAATAAACGCCATGGCAAGACGCTTGTCGCCCACGATGTCCTTGTGAGTGCGGTAAGCCTCCCTCACCTGCCTTTTCACGCGATTGCGCTTGTTGGCGCGGTGCAGGTTGCGCTTTGGCACCGAGACGAGCATTTCGCAGCGGTCTCCATCTTCCATGGGCATATACACCAAGCGGAGCGGAAAGGCTGTCATGCTTTTGCTCTTACCGCCCTTGAAGAGACTGTCTATGGTTTTCTTGTGGTACAGTCGCTCGGTTTTTGGCAATGTGTTCCCCATGTTTGTGATGGTTTGACGCTTTATGCTTTTTTGCTGACTTGACGCTTTATGCTTTCTTTCCGTTTTCCTTGTCGAGGAAATCCTTCAACGCGCTAATCATGGAAGGATACTCCGGCGTGCCTGCCATGAGGTCCACGTTGAGGTTGGCGTCCTTGATGGCTTTTGCCGTGACAGGGCCAAACACGCCTATCTTCACTTGGTCCTTCTTCATGTCGGGGAAAGCCTGTGTCAGGTATTTCACGCCCGTAGGTGTGGAGAAGATAAGCATGTCGTAGTCGAAATGCTTGATTTCTTCCTCAGTGAACGGGTCGGAGAGCGTGCGATACATCACGCACTCGGTGAAGCGCAGTCCCTTAGCGGTGAGCTTCTTGGCTATGTCGTCGCTGTGCACGCTGCTCAGTGGCACGAGATAATTTTCCGTCTTGTGCTTGACCATCAGTGGTATGAGGTCGTCTATGCGACCGCTGGTGCCAAAGAAGACCTTGCGCTTGCGATATTGCACGTATTTCTGGATGTAAAGTGAGATTGTCTCCGTGACGCAGAAATACTTCATCTCCTCTGGTATGTTGAGACGCAGCTCTTTTGCCAGTTTGAAGAAGAAGTCGATGGCATGGCGTGACGTGAACACCACGGCCGTGTGTGAGAGAATGCTGACTTTCTGCTGACGGAATTCCAAGTTGGTAAGTCCTTCCACCTTGATGAACGGTCTGAACACCAATTCCACCCCATATTCTTTCTCCAAAGAAAAGTAGGGTGAGGTCTCGCTTGTTGGTTTCGGTTGGGATATCAGAATCTTCTTTATCATCTTGAATTTGAATCCTATAAATTATCCTATTTTGTCCTAAAAAATTGTCTTTAAATATTCGCTTGTTGCCATTATTATGCCCCAAAGTATTCCTAACGGCATTAGTTCAAGTGCACAAAAGTACAAAAAACTTTGCAGAATGGCAGCGTTCCTCGCGAAAAAGATTATATATGTCTTATAAAAAGACAATAACTTGGATATAAAGACTACTAAAAGTGTGTAAATGACCGCGCTGCTGACACTTATGTGGAAGAAGGCGAACAGCAACACGATGGGGAAAAGAAGTATGCCCTCAGTGGATATTATGAAGATGAAAGACTTCATCCATTGTATATTTTTTTTCTTGTCGAAGAACACCCAGTCCACGATGCTGTATAGCAGGAATTTCACGGTGAAATAGCCCACGTTGATGGCTGCGAAGAGGCCCAATATCTGGTAATGAGCTATCGAGAACGACTCCTTGGCGAAGTCGTGCGAATATATGAAGAGTATCAGCGCGAGCAGCATGCACGTCTGTGCCACGAGGAAGAGCTGGAATCTCATCTCGCTGCTTGTCTCGGTTATTACCGTTGTCCCCTCCCTTTGCGTGCGGAAGAAGTTCTTGAATTGCCGTTCCAGGAAATGTCCCGCTTGTGCTATGGTGATGGTGGCAATGACAAAGCAAAACAGCAGCACCGAGGTAATCAACGAGTCTCCGGCTATGGTGTATGGCACGGGATCGCCCGCTACACCATGTCGATATACGGCGTATTCGGGCCGGTAAATCGAGTCGGGTTGCACGAGCGAGTGGCTATGGTAAAGCGGCTTGGCGAGGTTGCCCGAAAATTTCGGGTCAGCCTTCGTGGTTGGCGTGCGCATGGGGTTGTGCATGTGCAGCCAGTCTTTCTCCACGAATTTATAATTGGCCCTTATCGCCGAGTCTTGTTGCCAGGGCGTCGCTGTCTTGGGCAGCCAAGACAGGATTTGCGCCGGCGAGTGCCATCCTTCATGGTGGGTTGGTGCCGTGCTCCGCGAGGTAACCTCCGGTTGCACGGCCACTTGTGCTGAGTCTTGCTCTGTTATCATTTTCGTTTATTTGTCCGCAGGCCTTTATTGTGGTCTACAAGCCAAACTCCTTCTTTATCCTGTCCACTTGGTCGAGTTTCTCCCACGTGAAGAGCTCCACCTTCATGGTCTTCGTCTCATGGTAGTGGGAGGTGAAGGTCTTCTCCACCACCTCGTTCTTCCTTCCCATGTGGCCATAGGCAGCGGTCTCGAGATACATGGGCTGTCTCAGTTTGAGCGTGCGCTCAATGGCGTGCGGTCTCAAGTCGAACATCTCTTTTATCTTTTTCGCTATCTCGCCGTCGCTCATGCCTACATGACTCTTGCCGTAGGTGTCTACATACACGCTCACCGGCTCAGCCACGCCAATGGCGTAGGCGAGCTGCACCAGCATCTCGTCGGCCACGCCAGCCGCCACCATGTTCTTGGCGATGTAGCGTGCGGCGTAAGCGGCCGAGCGGTCCACCTTCGACGGGTCTTTGCCCGAGAACGCGCCACCGCCATGGGCGCCCTTGCCTCCATAGGTGTCCACTATGATCTTGCGGCCCGTGAGTCCGGTGTCGCCGTGGGGGCCTCCTATCACGAACTTGCCGGTAGGGTTGACATAATACTTTATGTCGTCGTTGAACAGCGCGAGCACTTTCTCGCCGAGCTGTGCCTTCACGCGAGGTATGAGAATGTTGAGTACGTCCTCGCGAATCTTGCCGAGCATCTCCTCGTCGGCCTTGAGTTGCGCCTCTTGCGCGTCGTCGGCGGGTTTCACGAAGTCGTCGTGTTGGGTCGACACCACGATGGTGTCGATGCGCTGTGGCACGCCGTTGTCGCTATATTCTATCGTGACCTGGCTCTTGGAGTCGGGGCGGAGGTATGTCATCTCCTTGCCCTCCTTGCGAATGTCGGCAAGCGTGCGCACTATGAGGTGCGCGAGGTCGAGCGTGGCCGGCATGTAGTTCTCGGTCTCGTTTACGGCATAGCCGAACATCATGCCTTGGTCGCCCGCGCCTTGCTCATCTTCCTCCTGGCGCGACACTCCACGGTTTATGTCGTCGCTTTGCTCGTGTATGGCGGTGAGAACGCCGCACGAATTGCCGTCGAACTGATATTCCGACTTGGTGTAGCCAATCTTGTTGATGGTCTTGCGCGCAATTGTTTGCAGGTCGATATATTCTTTTGAGCGGACTTCGCCCATTATGATTACCTGACCCGTGGTGTTGAATGTCTCGATGGCGCAGTGAGACTGTGAATCGTAAGCGAGAAATTGGTCGAGTAGCGCGTCGCTAATCTGGTCGGCTACCTTGTCGGGGTGACCTTCCGACACTGACTCTGAAGAAAACAAATAACTCATTGTTGCATTACTTTTTTACGTGGACCAACGCAAGTAACTGTGAAATCTGAGGGACATTTCCCAGTTTTAGCATTTTTTTGTGTGGTTGCAAGCAGCCAAATCCTTCCACAATTGTTAAACATATTTTTAATAGACTGCAAAGTTACTCACATTCTTTGAATTGGCAAAGCCTTTTCCTTTGTTTTATGCCATTGTCGGGCCATTATCGGGCTAACTATTCAATCAAAACCGTGTTTTGCTCAATAGTCTTCTTCCTCTTCTATATAGTCGTCTATTTCTATTGGGTCATAATCGTCACCCATGTCATGGTCATAATCGCTGGCAGAGGTTGAGCCATAATCATCGGTGCGTGGCTTGTCGTCGCCAAAAAGCCCATATTTTTTGACTCTTCCTGAATTTGGAGTGATGGGTTACGTAAAGAAGGCAATGCGGCCTTGCGTTAATCCACGACAAGCGACATGCACGCGCGCAGAAATGTAAATTATTTTTGCCAAAATTTAACACTTGAAAACAGGTGCATTTAGAGCGGAAAAAGGGTAGCCTTCCGCCTCTTGGCAACACCGTCAGCCGGTTTTCGGCTAAAAATTTTTGCCGTTACGGCGTTATCGCGTCGCGATTACACTGTAACGGCAACGCGATTGCACCGTAACGGCGACGCGATTACACTGTAACGGC
>ERZ1032113.155-NODE-155-length-22567-cov-9.272655_pt1 | contig 22567 bp, 14 predicted proteins | sample MGYA00518164_ERZ1032113 | MGnify/ENA primary metagenome ERZ1032113 (study PRJEB33719, sample SAMN04261305) | wastewater metagenome | biome: rural village; feature: human; material: feces | host: Homo sapiens | place: El Salvador | collected 2014-01-14 ... | reverse complement strand
GGAAATTTATTTTTAAATGTTTAATTAATCTTTTAATCGTATGAACAAAAAGAAGGTTTTCAGTTACCTGTTCATCGGCCTGCTCGCAGTGGGCGCAACAGGTACAGTAACTTCCTGTAAGGACTACGATGATGACATCAACAACCTGCAGCGCCAGATAAAGGCCAATGCAGATAAGATCGCCGAGATTGAGAATCTCATCAAGGGCGGTTCTGTCATCACTAACGTGGCTCAGTCGGAGACGGGTGTCACCGTTACCTTGAGCAACGGCAAGTCATTCAACCTCACCAACGGCAAGGACGGTGCACAGGGCATCCAAGGCGAACCGGGCAAACCTGGTACCGCATGGACAATCGGTGAAGACGGCTATTGGTACTGCGACGGCAAGCCGACCAAGTATCTCGCACGTGGCCCACAAGGCGAAAAGGGCGAGCAGGGCGAGCAAGGCGTGCCTGGAGCAGCAGCATCAGTTGAGTATTATGTGCCAAACGCAGAGACCCACCACTTCGACATCTACAAGGATGGCAAATTTGTAAAGGACTCTGGCATCTCATTCGTCAGCGACCAGAGCGGCACCATCACCGGAACACTTGACAACGCACGCAAGAACCTCATTCTCTCTGGTTTGACAGGCTATAGCGATGACGTGGTGATTTCTCTGACTGGCAACCTCACAAGCCTCGTGTTCATGCCTAAGCTCTATATGGACGGCATCGAGACCGTGAATTATCCTTACCTCACTGGTACCACTTTGGTAGCAAAGGATCTTAGCGGCTTGAAGAACCATCAGGGTAAGCCGATAGCGGGTGATATCGTCGATTACCAGTCAAACCTCCTGCCTAACGATCCTATTACGGCAACAGGTGGTGAAGATTATGTCTATGGTCCTACATGGACTGTGCAGTATCACATGAATCCTGCCAACGCCAATACAGAGTATAGCGACGTTAAGGGTTACAACGTGCTGCAGCCTGAGGTGATGTACGTGAAGACACGCGCCGGGAAGGATCCTGCAAAGGTGCTTGGCGTGACATCTCCTGAGAAGAAAGACAATGGCGCAGCCGCATTCTTGAACAGCAACGGTATCCTGACAGCAGGTCTTAAGATTGCACATCCAGACAAGCTGAACGAGACACCAACAAGCAAAACTTACCAGAAGGACAACACGATTGCCCTGCAGGTGAAGTCTAAGGACAACAAGCTCGCTACCGAGGACGCCACTGTCACTTCCGACTACGCTCTCCTCAACCCACTGAAGGCTAAGCTCGAGGCTCTAGCATGGGCTATCAAGCCAATGTACGGCGAGATGGATCTTGAGAAGCGCACGCAGACAGGTGACGAGAAGGGTCTTGCTGCTTTCGGTCACGAAAACGCCAAGGTGCACATCTGGGATTCTCCTAATGAGGCTTTGGCAGATAGTCGTGGCGCAGCCCTTGAGCTCTACTACAATGGCGACATCGACTTGAAGCAGTATATCAACATACACTATGCCGTGCAAGACTACAAGAAACTTGACAAGGCTTTTGTTGATTCGACCATGACTCTTGACCAGGCTCGCGAATGGGGTCTGACCTACGAGTTCAAGCTCGTGGACTACAAGGTTGACGGCAATAAGACCGCTGACAGCAAGTTCGCCACATGGAAGGATGAGGCCAACGGCGTGCTGAAGGCCAACAACGTTGACGAGAACGGCAATCCTGCCAAGGATAACCGCGCAGCCATTGGCCGTGAGCCTCTGGTACAGGTGCTCGTGAAGAACGCTGACGGCAACGTTGTGCTCGATGGTTACATCTTGCTCCACATCACGGAGAAGGCTGCTGAGGACAAGATAGCCACACTCGACACTTATCCTGCCGGTGATGCCCAGTTTGACCTTTGCAACGCTGTTGACGGTGTACAGACAACATGGTCTCAATTCAACAAGTTCGTGCTTTCAGACTTCTTCACAGAGGTTGATGCCAACGGCTTGAAGAAGGAGGAGTTTGATGCCATGTATACTCCTGAGGTGCTAACAGAAAACGCAGGAACAACAGCAGATGGCAACAAGTTTGACTACTTGAAGCTCTATACCACAACAGACGGCAAGACCTTCACCGAGTCAGAGCTTGGAGATCTCGCTTATGTTGCAAACAGCGAGGGTACAACCAACCACACTTGGACATGGACACTTTCTGAGAAAGAGGTCGAGAAGTTGACCCACCACAAGACCAAGTATCCTGTGACCGTGACTCGCTACTTCCGCTACAACCTCAAGGAGGCTGTCGTAGGTACGAAGATCGCTCCTTACAAGTACATCTATGTCAAGGTTACCGTGAACCTCACACGTAAGCAGAACACCGCGGTTGCCCTCACCGAGAAGATTAGCAACCACTGGTTTGACGCCGTAACGGGTGCTGATGGTGGCAAGACGGCCATTGTAAACGATATCCACGAGCCTATCAGCGGTGGTTATGCCAACACGTTCAACAACAGCATTGCCAAGACATTCGTCGGCAACAAGGCTGCTACGGGCGATCTGGAGAACAAGTACTACTTCGTTCCTAAGAATGTTGAAATTACCGCTCAGAATGGCAAGAAATACACCATCACAGCCAAGAGTTCCGCTACAGACACGAAGTGGAACGCTTTGGTAGACAAGTATGTTGAGGACCACTCTGATGTCTACGACGAGGCTAAGCTCGCTGAGCAGCTCAACGCTTGCGCAGTGGATTACAATGAGGGCGTGTTCACCAACAAGTCTCTCTACGCTGTGTATAATGGCAAATACACAAAGATTGCCACTCTTACTCAGGATGGCGCAAGCGCTGGCCAGTTGAAGCTCATCAACAACTCAGCCACTAAGGATGTGCTCAACGCTATCGGCTACAAGGCCAACCATGGCAACATCGCCGATGAGCTTCGCACATACGTTGGAGTTATCGCTTCAAGCGGTTGCGGTGTCGCCGTTCCTGTGACCGACGGTTCATTCCTCGTTAGCTGGCAGCGTCCTATCAACCTCAACACAATTGCTCCTCAGCAGGTAATTGACGCTAAGGAAGACGGTAACATCATCTACCTGAGTGACCTGTTGAACCTCTACGACTGGCGTAACGACTCTATGGAGGGCGCAAACAAGTGGTACTGGGCATATTATGGCGTGAATGCCGTTACGGTCAACGTCAACCCATCAGTTGTTGAGACTAACATGCACCAGGCTGACGAGAACACATTCGTCAAGCTTGGCACTATCACCAAGAAGGCTGAACTCTACACTCACGATGGCAAAGCTACCGTGAACAAGGGCGCCAAGAAGTTCACATTCGACCTCTCAGCTTACAACAGCTCTGATAAGAACCAAGAGCTTCTTGACAAGATCGCAGCCGACAAGGCTATCTTCGGTGCCATCTACTACAAGAACAACGGTGAGAACGTGACCAAGTTCACTCTCAAGATTCCTGTGACAATCAGCTATACTTGGGGTGACTTCTACACAACACTTGTCGTGACTGTTGACAGAACGAAGAACAACTAATAGTTAGTTATCTCTTATATCAAATATAAGCTCTTAATTGAGAGGGTGTGTCTACAAAAGAGCAGACACACCCTCTTTTTTTAATATAAAGCGTTTATCTATGAAAAAGACATTCATTTTGTTGTTTGTTTTGGGCTTTCTCTCCGCGTCTTTCTTCACTTCATGTTCCTCATGTTCTTCCAACAAGGAGAAACCTCGCGAGGAAAGTGTTGCAGAGTTCAGAAGCACGCTCAACCATGAAGACACCACCCAAATGCTGAAGCTATGCGATGACGCCATGGCTCAACTTAAGGCTGGCCAGGTAGAGGAAGTCTTGCGCGGCCTTTATGAATACAACGATTCCACCAAGGAGGCCAAGCCGTTGTCAAAGCAGACCGCCGACCGCTACCGCAAGCGTTTTCGTATGTTCCCCGTGCTCGACTACACCCGCCAGTTTTTCTCTTTCCAATTAGAAGGTTGCAACGACGTGCGTTACAACGTGACTTGGGCAAAGGCTGAGCAAACTGGCACGGGTTCGCCAGCGAAGACCGCATATATGTTTAACCCAGTCAAGGTAGATGGTTCTTGGAAACTTTGTGTTAAGACGCAATCTGATGAGACCGATCCTGACATGAGATAAAAACACGTCTTGTTTATGAAACACTTTTTACTGTTATTGACGTTGCTTTGCTGTCTTGGCACTTATGGTCAAGGCAAGAAGAGCGTCACGTTTGATTTCTCCAAACCATCCAGGTTGAATCCGTCATATCCCGACAAGGCCTTTAACACTGAAGCTGGCACTTCTGTGAAGGTCTCCGACGTGACGTTCAAGTCTGGAGACGTGTCGCTGTCATTCACCGAGACAGGAAGCTGTCCTGGCGTCTGGCTTTCAAAAGAGGACAACGGATATTGGTTTGAGCCCAAGGTCAACTCCACGGTCATTTTCTCTGTACCAAGCGGCGCAAAGATAGAGTCAATAGTTGTTGACAAGAACAGCGAGCAGGGTGGATTTAGCCCTGATAGAAACCAGGGTGGCAAGTTTGATTATACATCAAGCAGCTATTGTTGCAAGTGGACTGCCAATGGTAGAACTTACACACAGGTAAGGTTCTTCATCAGTGGCGAGGGAACGGCAATCAACAAGATTACCGTAACCTACACTCCACGCGCTGATGTGCTTACCCCGACATCCACGTCCATTGCCAATGGTGCCACGGTTGGCAGCTTCTCGTCTATCGACCTGACATTTAGCAGCACCATAACCTTAAACAGTGGCGTTAATGCCGAGTTGCTTGCGGATGACGCGGAACCTCAAACGTTGACGGCAAGCGTCAGCGGCTCCAAGCTGACATTAAGCATCGCCAACGCCATAACCGAGAACGGCCAGTACGCTATCAGCGTGCCAGAAGGCATGGTGAAAACAAGCAGCGGTTATACCAATACCGCGCTGCGTTATGCTTTCACCGTGAAGAAAGACCAAGCCACGTTCAATCCAGAGTCAGTGTCGCCAGCCGAGGGATATCAAGAGAACATGTCGCTTAAAGATCCCATCGTCATCACGTTCCCTGAGCTTATAGGCACAGTTAGCGACAAGGCCTTGCCCCTCTATCTGGACGGGACAGCCAAGAACGGTGTCACCTTTACGGTCGGGCAGGACAACAAGACCATCGTTGGCAAGTTCAACGTGAAGCAACCCATGACCACTCCCGGCACATACACGCTGACCATTCCCGAGGGTTTTGTCCACAACGCGTTGTACAACATCGAAGGCTCGGACGCGTGGAACAAGGCCGTGACATACACATGGGTGGTGTCCAACAAGAAACCTGACACGGAGACCATGAAAGCCGCGAAAAAGCTGCTTTTGAAGACCGGCGTGGGCTATCCGTCAGCCACGAGCAAGTCTCGCAAGGAGTTGGAAAATGCCGTCGAAGCCGAGGAGGTGCCTACCGACGAGCAGTTGACAACACTGATGTCGGCTTTCTACAGTGAGACCGACGTGGAACTACCTTCAACAGACAAGTACTACAAGATTTGCGGCATTAATGACAAGGGTGACAAACTGTACCTGAGCTATGACGGGGCCGCTGTCAGCCTAACCTCCAACGCATCCAGCGCTTATCCATTCAAGGCAGAGAAAAAAGGTGAAAACAAAGTCGCCTTCTCTACACTTGATGGCAAGTACCTGCACTTGCTCACGACAAGCGACAAGTACACGGGCTCATCATCTAAGAACGTGACCGAGGCTTATGACGCTTCCATTAACGACTTGACCTTAGCTCGCTTCTCAATTGATAAAGTTGAGGATGCCAAGACCATGGGTAAATTCAGCATTCATGGCAGTCTTGGCACTGACCCCGTGACCAGTCAGGCGGTATCGGCTTTCAACCTGCTCGACTTCTCCTTGAAGATGATTCTCACAGACCCAACGTATCAGACACTCATGTTCAACGACAAGATCTCCAACGCCTTTGTCTTCGAGGAGAGCGAGAAGCCTGCCTTGGAGAGTGCCGACATTGACGTGCAGCTCGACAAGACCGTTATCTCAAGTACCGACGAGACCATTCGCCTGACATTCACCCACGATGATGGAGTGACATTGAAAGCTGGCGTAGCACCTACCATTACCGATGCCAACGGCAATGTGGTAAGCGGAGCCACGGCAACAATATCTGCCGTAAAGAACTCTACAATGGACTTCGACATCTCGTTCAGCGGTCTCTCAGACGGAACTTATTTCCTCGTAATACCAAAGGGTGCATTCAGCTTCGCGCAAAATGGCAAGCAGGTGACTTCCAATGAGTATAAGGCATCTTTCAAGGTTTCGAGCAAGGTGGATCCAGACCCGACCCCAGACCCATTGCCGTCAGGCTTCAAGCACTATCAATTCTGGGGCAAACTACCAAAAGAAGACCAAGAGGAATATCCTGCCGACTATCTCACGCAATTTATAGTTTACATAGATCGCGCGCAGTCAGAGGGCGGTCTTGTGGGCAACCCCAACGTCAAGGTACAGCTTAAGGAGAATTGGGCCAACAAGCTTGTTGGCGAGGGCCATTTCGAGGTAGACCCCGAACACACCGATGACTACAACTATGCCGTCAAGCTTGTTTGGGATTCACCAATAGACATGGTTAAGATCCGGTCAACCCAATACATCTTCATCATCCCCGAGGGTGCGTTTGGCGACGGCAACTATGGCAAGTACTTGCAAAACTCTTCGAGCGTCAGTCCGTCACAATGCACGGTCAACGAAAGCTACACGAGGTGCTATGACATAAACACAGCACTTACCGGCATCAACGGCGTACAGACTGACGACAGCTCCGCCAAGGTCATCTACGACCTTCAGGGCCGCCGTGTGGAGCGTGTCACGAAGACTGGCATCTACATCGTGAACGGCAAGAAGACCGTGATACGAAAGTAAATACAAGGCTAAGACAGCACATAGACTTGACAGGTTTTATTAAACCGCATGAATCTCCCATATGTGGCATACTACCCACCCTGGGGATTCATGCGGTTTGTCTTTTTAGGGTATTTGGAATATTTAAGCGGAAAAGAAGAAAGTTTCCACGCCTAAAAGAGGAACGAAACAAATTTCTTGGTGTTTTCTTTCTTTTGGGTCAATTCATCGGTCATTCTTCGCATGGCCATTTTAAAGAAGAAGTGGACGAGATGTTCATCTGTTGCTTCCGTACGTATCATTTTCAATGCGGAAACGTATTCCCTACGGCACTCAGAAGGGATAACGAGGATTGGATGACCAAATCGCAAAAGAATGTAATTGCTAACGAGTCGTCCTGTCCTGCCATTGCCATCCCTGAAAGGATGGAGATATTCGAAGAAGCCATGAAAACGGGCTGCGATTATCATCGGATGTACAGCCGCACCACGAATGGCATCCTCTGTTGATTCCAAAAGCCTTGGGACTCTGGCGATGAGCTCCTCATGATCGCCAAACACAGTGTCTCCCGCGGCCATATCAGTAGTGGTATATTCACCCGGTATAGCTTCTGGGGATCGATAAGTAAGCGTATGAAAAGTCACTCGCTTGTTGATTTCCTTCAATAAAGCTTCATCCAAAGGCTGCCGTACATGTCGCGTCATATACTCAAAGGCATCAAAATGGTCAAGCATTTCAAAAGCTTCAAAGAGGGTCTTTCCTGCGGGAATCATTCCCAATCCTTTCTCCTTCAATTCACGCGTGTCGTCAACAGAGAAAGAGTTTCCCTCTATGGCACATGAATGCGTAGAGAAGAGAACCTCATTATATTGAATGTACTCTTCCTTGGCCATTTTTCCAACGATTTGCGACTGATACTTCTGTCTCAAGCCCTCATATTCGTTTATCTCCGCTTCAAATGCCATGCGCTTTTCTTGTATATGTCTTCTTTTGTTGTCTTTATTGAGGCAACCTTTCTAAATCCCTGCCACTTGCTCCTCGCTTAAACCAGTGTATTTGGCTATCAAGGCCGTGGGCATACCATCGGCCTTCATGACCTTTGCGTTCGCCATGGCATTGTCGAGCGCGCCTTGAGCCATGCCCTGGGCTAGACCTTTCTCCATGCCTTTCTCCATGCCTTTCTCCATGCCTTTCTCCATGCCTTTCTCCATGCCTTGTTTAAAGCCCTCGGCAATGCCTTCCGCCTTGCCTTTCTCGCGCTCCCTCCTCACGGAGGAGTGAAGGGTGCGCTCAACGCTAACCATGTCCCAGAAATGGTCGTAGTATGCCATCTGGGCATCACTGTAAGCCGACTCCTCAACTATGTCGAGGGCCTTGCGTGTCTCGGGATTCTCCATCAACTCCTTGGGAGCAATCCTCGTGTCCTCATCTATCTCGGTCAGGAAGCGGAGCCAAAGGGCTGTCATCTTCTTCTCCGTGAAGGAATGGGGCTTGAACTTAGGAAGCTCTATGAATATCACGTGCATGTCCTCGATGACATGGTCAGGGTATTTAAACTCCATGAGACCGTAGTCGTGATACCACTCATCGGTGTCGTGAAGGAAGGCCTCGTTGATGAGGTTGAGTGAATAGACCGGCTGGAGGTCGGAATAATCCTCACCGCTCCTTAGTTGCTTGACGTATGCCTTGGAGGAGTTGAAAAGCACGCGCTTGAAGAAGTCAGCAGTCCATATCATCTGCATCTCCACTATGAATTGCCGCCGCCGCTGGTCCTCGCAGCGCACGTCAACGATGGTGTCCTTCTTCAACGGCATGGTTGGTATGAGCTCAAACGGCAGATACTCAATGCTCGTCACCTGCCCGTCGTCGGGCAACGGCAGAAGGGCATTGAGGAAGCTAATCATCAAGTCCTTATGGTCGGCAAAGACCTTCTTAAAGGTCAAATCAGCTCGTGGATCAAGATATTTTCCCATAGTAGTGGTGTTTTCCGCAAAGTTAATGATTTTATTCGTCCCAAGAAAGTTTTTAGCTGATTTTTGATATCGCACCTCGTTTTCAGTGATAAATCGATAACACGCCATTTTATACAAAAAAGGGAGGGGCAAACGCAAGGCTTGCCTCTCCCTGAATATTTTTATATGAATGCCGATTACGGCATTACCATATCATTGACACGAACTTGATTACCAGACGTGGGCACGCTTGTTCTTTGGCACGAACATCTTGTCGCCCTTCTTCACGTTGAAGGCCTTATACCATGCGTCTATCATGGGCAGGGCGGCGTTAACGCGAGCGTAGTTTGGAGAGTGGACATCGACGGTGAGGAGATATTTCACCACCTCGTCGGTCATGTTTGAAGCCCACACTCTACCCCACGCGAGGAAGAAGCGCTGCTCAGGCGTGAAACCGTCTTTCACGGCCAGTGGATGCTCCTTCATGGAGTTCTGCAAAGCACGGAAAGCTATGTTCAATCCGCCGTTGTCGCCAATGTTCTCGCCAAGGGTCTGCTTGCCGTTGACCTTGATGCCTGGCAGCACGTCGAACGAGGAGAACCAGTCGGCAAGCACCTTCGTGCGGGCATCAAAGTTTTTCTTGTCCTGTGCCGTCCACCAGTTGCGCTGGTTGCCGTACTTGTCGAATTGAGAACCCTGGTCGTCGAAGCCGTGGCTCATCTCATGGCCAATCACGCCGCCAATGGCACCGTAGTTGACGGCATCGTCAGCATTAGGATCGAAGAATGGCGGCTGCAGTATGGCCGCAGGGAAGCAAATCTCGTTTGTCGACGGGTCGTAGTAGGCGTTGATGGTCTGTGGGGTCATCTGCCACAACGTCTTGTCCACCTTCTTGTTCACGCGCTTGGCTATATAGTCATCGGTGGCCCAGCGAGAGATGTTGCACAGGTTCTCGTAGAGCGAGAGGCTGTCGTTCACCTGCAAGCCGTCGTAGTTTTTCCACTTGTCGGGATAGCCAATCTTGACGATGAAGTTGGACAGCTTGTCCTTAGCCTGCGCCTTCGTGGCATCTCCCATCCACGTGGCCTCATCGATGCGCTGCGCGAGAGCCGTCTGCAGGTTGTGCACGAGTTCAAGCATGCGTTTCTTGCTCGACTCGGGGAAATACCTCTCCACGTACATCTTGCCTATCGCCTCGCCCAACCTGTCGCTCACCACGGCCACGGCGCGTTTCCATCGCGGCTGGTCTTGCTTTGAGCCGACCATGGCCTTCCTGAGCTCGAACGAAGCCTTGCGGAAGTCGTCGCTGAGCTTGCTGGTGGCACCACTGATGACCTTGGCCTCAGCATAGGTCTTGAGGTCATCGAGAGGCGTTTCGGCGAGAATCTTCTCTACGGCGTGTATAGGCTCAGGCTGGCCAACGTCAACATAATCGAAAGCCGGGAAGCCAGAGGCGAGGAACACGTTGCCCCAGTCGATGCCGGGGAAGTCGCTGATGAGCTGCGTGTATGTCATCTTATGATAGTTGGCGTCGATGTCGCGCTGCTTCACCTTGTCGTAGCTTGCCTTGGCAATCTCCGTCTCAATGGCTATGACGGCCTGCGTCTTCTTCTCCGCCGTGGCCTCGTCGGCCCCGGTCAACGTGAACAGCTTTTTCAGGTATTGCTTGTAAGCCTCCAGCACGCGCTTGTTTTGCGCGTCATCGGAGAGATAATAGTCGCGCTCGCCAAGTCCGAGTCCGCCCTGGCCCACGGCCACAAGGTTCCACTCAGAGTCTTTTTGGTCGGCCCCCGCGCCAATGCCGAACATCATCGTCGACTCACCGTTGCGGTCGAGCTGCGCGCACACCAGCTGGTATTCCTTGCGGTTCTTTATTGCCGCTATCTTGTCGAGCGTAGGCTTGATGGGTCTCCATCCCTCACGGTTCAGGCGAACGGAGTCCATCAAGAGGTTGTAAAGAGAGCCTATCTTCTGCCCCAGCGTGCCTTGCTTTTGCGGTTTTGAGGCAAAGTCGAGAATGATGTCCTGGATGCGTTTCTGGCTCTGCTCGTACAAGTCGGTGAAGGCACCGTTCTGCACATGCTCAGCGTCGAGCGGGTGCGACTTGAGCCATCCTCCCGCGGCATAGTGGTAGAAGTCGTCGCCCGGCTTCACCGAGGTGTCGAGGTTCTTCAGGTCAATGCCCGAGGAAAGGTTGCCCTGTGCGAACGCACCCGTGGCGCACAGCAAGAGCCCCAAAAGAAAAGTCTTTTTCTTCATTTTTCGTGTTATATTAAAAAAGCGAACCCCACCGCGCCCATTATTATCATGCGCCCGATGAGATTCGCGTCGTTTAAGACATTGTTACTTATTTCACGTTGCCCACCTTGATGAGGTATTCGGCAATCTGCACGGCGTTGAGCGCCGCGCCCTTGCGTATCTGGTCGCCCGTGAGCCACAGCGTGCAACCGTTGTCGTCGGCCAAGTCCTTGCGCACGCGTCCCACGTAGACGTCGTCCTTGCCCGCGCTCTCCAATGGCATGGGGTAGACATACTGGTCGTCGGGATCCTGCACGAGAGTCACGCCCGGCGCGCTCTTCAGAGCCTCTTGGATGTCCTTGACCTCCAACGGCTTCTCTGTCTCAAACCACACGCTCTCTGAGTGGGAACGAAGCGATGACACGCGCACGCAGGTGGCTGACGTGCGAACGTCGGAATGCATTATCTTCCGGGTCTCATTATACATCTTCATCTCCTCCTTGGTATAGTCGTTGGGCGTCATCTTGTCGATTTGCGGAATGACGTTGTAAGCCAACTGGTGAGGGAATTTCTCCACGGTGCTGACGTGGCCCGTCTCCACCATCTCCTTGTATTGCTGCTCCAGCTCCTTCATGGCCGCCGCTCCGGCACCCGACGCGCTCTGATAGGAAGACACGTGAATCTTCTTGATATGACTGAGCTTGTCTATCGGGTTCAGCACCACAACCATCATTATGGTAGTGCAGTTAGGGTTTGCGATGATTCCCTTCGGGCGGTCCAACGCATCCTCTGGGTTTATCTCAGGCACCACGAGCGGCACCTGCGGATCCATGCGCCACTGCGAGCTGTTGTCTATCATCACCGCGCCATGTTTCGTTATGGTCTCCGCAAACTCAGCCGACGTACCGCCACCGGCTGAGACAAAAGCGATGTCCACGTCCTTGAAGTCATCGTTGTGCTGCAACTCCTTCACGGTATAAGCCTTGCCGCGGAAGGTGTATTGCCTGCCCGCGCTGCGCTTGGAGCCGAAAAGCAGAAGGTCATCGATGGGGAACTCTCTCTCAGCAAGGATGCGCAGGAACTCTTGTCCCACGGCACCGCTTGCGCCTACAATAGCTACTCTCATAATTGTGTAATAATTGAAACCTTTGGGCAAAATTACAACAAATATGCGAAAATATGAGTAACTTTGCCACTAAAATAGGAATCAAAGATAACAAATGGCAACTTTTGCCTCATATTTTCCCATCACCGACCCCACGCTGGTGTTCTTCGTGGTGCTCATCATCATTCTCCTTGCCCCTGTCATCATGGGCAAGCTGCGCATACCCCACCTCATAGGCATGGTCCTCGCCGGCGTAGCCATTGGCAAGTATGGCCTCAACGTCCTCGTGAGGGATTCCAGCTTTGAGCTCTTCGGCAGGGTGGGACTCTATTACATCATGTTCCTCGCCTCCTTGGAGATGGACATGGAAGACCTTCGCAAGAACAAGTGGCGAACACTGACCTTCGGGTTGCTCACCTTCGGCTGCCCATTCTTCCTGACATGGCTGATGGGCATCGACATCCTCGGTTATGCGCCCATCGCAGCCCTGTTGCTGGCTTGCGTCATGGCATCAAACACGCTTGTCTCCTACCCCATCGTCTCTCGATATGGCATACAGCAGCAGAAGAGCGTCACGCTGTCGGTGGGTTCCACGATGGTGAGCCTCTTCCTTGCCCTCGTGGTGCTCGCCGCGTTGGTGGCTTCCAATGAAGGCAAGAGCGACGTGTTGTTCTGGCTGTGGTTCGTTGGCAAGCTCGCCATATACGTGGTGGGCATACTTCTCACCATCCCACGCCTGACACGATGGTTCCTCCGCCGCTACAGCGACGCGGTGATGCAGTTTATCTTTGTAATGGCCGTGCTCTTCCTCTGCGCCGCGCTGTCGGAGCTTGTCGGCTTGGAAGGCATCTTCGGCGCGTTCTTCGCCGGTCTGGTGATGAACCGCTACATACCGCAACTCTCGCCTTTGATGAACCGCATCGAGTTCATAGGCAACGCACTGTTTATCCCCTATTTCCTCATCGGCGTGGGCATGCTCATCAACGTGCGACTCCTCTTCCACGGCGGAGGCATCCTGTTTGTGGTGGCTTGCATAGTGGTCTTCGGCACGGTGGGCAAGGCCATCGCCGCTTACGTGGCGGCATTCTTCTTCCGCCTGCCCACATTGGCCGGGCACATGATGTTCGGCCTCACCTCAGCCCATGCCGCCGGAGCCATAGCCATGGTCATGGTGGGCATGAACATGACCACCGCCAACGGCAAGCCCCTCATAGACGAGGTGATGCTCAACGGCATCGTCATCATGATACTCTTCACCTGCGTCATCTCGTCGCTCATCACGGAATGGGCGTCAAGGAAGACCGTGCTCAGGGAGCGCGAGCTGCCATCAGAGGACGTGCCCGATGACGATGAGCGCATTCTCGTACCCGTGAAGTACAAGGAGTATGCCAACCGCTTGGTCAACTTGGCGATAATGGCACGCAACCAAAAGCTCAACCGCTCAATAGTGGCCATCAACGTGGTCTACGACGACTCCAACATGCGGCGCAACCAGAGAGACGGGCAGCAGCTCCTTGAACAGATACAGCAGTATGCCGCTGGCTCCGACGTGAAGGTTGATACCCAAGTGAGGATTGCCGCCAACATAGCCAATGGAATCAAACACGCCTTCAAGGAGTTTCAAGCCTCAGAGATTCTCATAGGCATGCACATGCACGACATAGAAACGACGGCTTTTTGGGGACAGTTCCACCGGAGCCTGTTCAACGGCGTGAACCGGCAAATCATCATGGCGCGCCTCTACCATCCTCTCGCCACGCTGAGGCGCATCGTCGTAGCCGTGCCCTCACGCGCGCAATATGAGCCAGGATTCTTCCGCTGGATGGAACGGCTGTCGCGAATAGCCGAGAACCTCGAGTGCCGCATACAGTTCCACGGCAGGATGGACACCCTGCAGATGGTAAACCAGTTCATCACGAACCGCCACCCCAACCTCCGCGCCTCATGCGTGGAGATGACCCACTGGAACGAGCTGCCTCGACTCGCCTCCACGATAGCCGACGACAATCTTTTCGTGGTGGTGACGGCGCGTCAAGGCACAGTGTCGTTCAAGTCGGCAATGGAACGCTTGCCAGAGGAGCTGACAAGGTGGTTCAAGGGGAAGAACCTCATGATAGTGTTCCCCGACCAGTATGGCGACGACAAACAGACCATGACGTTCGCGCAGTCGCAGCACACGGAGGAGACTTCGGCCTACGACGCCCTGGCAAAGTGGCTGAGAGGTGTCATAGGAGGCAGAAGGAGATATAGACGAGGATAGACCAAATAGACTGATATAGACAGAAAAGTACAAACAATGATAGACGTTAAAGGAATAACCAAATCGTTTGGAAAATTGCAGGTGCTCAAGGGCATTGACCTGCATATCGACAAGGGCGAGGTGGTAAGCATAGTGGGCCCGTCGGGTGCCGGCAAGACCACGCTCCTGCAGATTATAGGAACCCTCGACAAGCCCGATGGCGGCACGGTCGTGGTAGACGGCGTGGACGTGGGTGGCCTTTCAGCCAAGAAGCTCGCCGACTTCCGCAACCAGCACATCGGATTCGTGTTTCAGTTTCACCAGTTGCTGCCAGAGTTCACGGCTCTGGAGAATATCATGATTCCGGCGTTCATAGCCGGCAAGGGACGTCAAGAAGCGCGCAAGCGCGCAGAAGAGTTGCTCGACTTCATGGGCCTGAGCGAACGTGCCTCGCATAAGCCCAACGAGCTGTCGGGCGGCGAGAAGCAGCGCGTGGCTGTGGCTCGCGCCCTTGTCAACAACCCGGCCGTGGTGCTTGCCGATGAGCCGTCGGGCAGTCTCGACACTAAGAACAAGTCGGAACTGCATCAACTTTTCTTCGACCTCAGGGACAAGTTTGGCCAGACTTTTGTCATCGTCACCCACGACGAGAGCCTTGCAAAGCTGACCGACCGCACCATACACATGAAAGACGGACTGCTGGAAGCCACTGCCCAAGCGTCCGACCAACCCTCCACGACAGATGAAGGGGAAAGCATGACCGAGACAGTATGAGCAAACTCTCTGTCATGTCCTCACCTATCATGGAGGTGAGTGACACTTGCGGTATGCAGAGCGGCATATTCCTCGTTGCCCTAAGCGGAGGCCCCGACAGCGTGGCATTGCTACGCATGCTCATCGACAAGGGTCATAAGGTGGAAGCGGCCCACTGCAACTTCCACCTGCGTGGCAAGGAAAGCAACCGCGACGAGGCTTTCTGTAAGACCCTTTGCGAGAAGTTGGGGGTAAAGTTGCACATTGCGCATTTCGACACCAAGGAGTTTGCCAAACTGCGTGGAATCTCCATCGAGATGGCTGCGAGGGACTTGCGCTATCGGTGGTTCGCGCAACTCGCGCAAGACACAAACGCCGCAGGGGTGTGCGTGGCTCACCACAGCGACGACCAAGTGGAGACCATACTCCTTAACATGCTTCGCGGCACAGGACTTAAAGGACTGCTCGGCATGAGACACCGCAACGGCATATTCGTGCGCCCGTTGCTAAACATGTCAAGGCAGGATATCCTCGCTTACCTCAAACGCATAGGACAAGACTATGTCACCGACAGCACGAACCTCGAGGACGACGTTCAGCGCAACAAGCTGCGGCTTGATGTCATTCCCATGCTTGAGACTGTGACACCCGCGGCAAAACAAAACATCCTGCGCATGGCCGACAACCTTGGTGACATAGAGAAGGTGGTGGAACAAAGCCTCAGCGTGGCACTGGAGAAAGCAAAAGCGGAATGCGCCATTGGCGAGGCTTATTCCATGAATGCCGTAAGGAGTTATGCCAGTCCACGACTGCTTCTCTGGAACATCCTGTCGCCCATTGGCTTCAACCGCGCTCAAACAGAGGAGATACTCTCATCAGCCCAAGGCGGAAAGACGTGGACGGCAAAGCGTCATGTCGCCGTGATGAGCAACGACAAACTGTTTGTCTATCCGAGTGAGGCGTGGGACAAGGCTTTGCCCAAGCTGCGCATCCCGGAAGAGGGGCTATATAGCCTTGGAGAGCACAAGATACGCGTTTCAATAGACACGGCAGCCAACTGTCCACATCCCTCAAAAGACAGCCTAATAGCCACATTAGACGCCGACGGCATTGCCTTCCCGCTAACATTGCGTCCCGCGAATGATGGCGACCGCCTGTCACCCTACGGCATGAAAGGCACGAAAACCGTGGCCGACTACATGAAAGACAAGAAAGCCGAACCAATAGAGCGGCGCGGGCAACTCGTGGTGACTACTGCCAATAACGACATTATATGGCTTGTGGGACGGACAATAGACGACCGCCATAAGATTGGGGAAAGCACCAAGAGGATAATGACCCTGAAGATTGAAAGTTGACAAACATGGGAAAAACGTCAACCGGTAAAAGGCAAGGACCATTCCCTAACTAATGACAACGACAACAAATTTGCGACCAACAAATAATCGCTGATAATAAATCAACAAACAATCAACAAACAACAATCCCCGGCTTGCGACTGCAAGCCGGGGATTTCTTATTTATTCCCTTCGAGGGAAACTGTTGGCTTATTAAGGCTCAGCGATCATGATAGTCACACGGTTCTTGTCGTTCTCGGCGAACGGCTGTACGCGTGAACCCTTGCTGTCTGACGTGATGCGGCTCTCAGCGATACCCTTGTCCTTGAGGGCCTTAACCACTGTAGCGGCGCGCTGTGCGGCCAGACGGTCGTTGATCTTGTTGTTACCTGTGCCAGCGTCAGCGTAACCAGTCACGGTCACCTTAGCCTCTGGGTGCTCGTTCATGTAAGCCACGATGTCGTCAACCTTTGGCTGCTCCTTAGATGTAACGGCAACCTTGTTGATTGTGAAGAACACGTCGCGACGGATAGGTTCAACCTTCACAGGAGCTGGTGCTGGAGCCGGTGTTGGCTCAACATACTCTTCCTTCTGTGGCTCTGGTGCTGGAGCTGGCTCTGGAGTCTTCTTTGTGTAGCTCTTGCCGAGGTTGATGCGCAGACCTGCGAGAGCGTTGAAATACCAGTCGGCATTGCCAGCCTTCTTAGAGTTGTACTTATCTGAGAGGATGTTGGCATTACCCTCGAGCATGATGCTGACAGCCTTGCTGACGCGGAAGTTCAGCTCAACGCCACCACGACCCACGGGACGCACCTTTGTGCCTTCCCAGATGTAACGCATCCCATAGTCCTTGGCCAGGGCGTTAGCCTCGTCGTTGTCGAAAGCGATGTTAGCGCCGCCACCGATGAACGCGCTGAGGTTGAACACGCGGTTAGGATTCCAACCACAGAAAGCGTTGCTGAGGTTGAAGATGAAGTCGACGCCAGGAGCGACATACTTCCACTTATAAGTGACGTTGGCAGGAGCTGCATTGCCAGTCTCCGTCACGCCATTGTAGCCACCCTTGCTCTGCCAAGCGTTTACAGCAACGCGAGCGCCAAACCAAGGATTGAACTGATAGCCGATACCGAGCTGCACGTTAGGTGAGATGAGGTCGCCAAACTTGGCCTCACCGAGAGTGTACTGTGCACCACCCTGTAAATCGAGGAATGCGTGCTTCTTGAATGTGTACTCATTGCCAGCCTTATCCGTATAAGTGGCTTGAGCCATGGCAGCTGAAGATCCACCAAGGACCAACGCTGCGACCAATAAAGTCTTAATGCACTTCATAAAGCGATTAATTTAGTTAATATTCTCTTTGTTATTTCTCTCAAATACAAAAGTCACACTAAAATTCTTTTGCAAAGTTAGCAAATAATTTAATAGCTGACAGTCTTTTTACTGTTTTTTTTCTAAAATCTTAGAATTCCGCGTTTTTCGGCGTGCGTGGGAACGGTATGACGTCACGTATGTTTTGCATTCCTGTCACGAAGAGGATAAGTCTCTCGAAGCCAAGGCCGAAGCCGGCGTGTGGGCATGAGCCGTATTTACGGGTGTCGAGGTACCAGCTGTAGGTTTCCTCCTTCATGCCGCGGCGTTCAATCTCGTCGAGGAGTTTCTTATAATTCTCCTCACGCACGGAGCCACCGATAATCTCGCCAATGCGCGGGAAAAGCACGTCGGTGCCCTGCATGGTCTTGCCGTCGGGGTTTTTCTTCATGTAGAACGCCTTTATCTCCGTGGGGTAGTCGGTCATGATGACAGGGCGCTTGAAATGCCCCTCCACGAGATAACGCTCATGCTCAGAGGCAAGGTCCATGCCCCAGCCCGTGATTGGGAACTCGAACTTATGGCCGTCTTTCACGGCTTGTTGAAGGATGTTGATACCCTCCGTGTAAGGCAATCGCACGAAATCCTCATTGACGACATTCTCCAAGGTCTGTATCAAGGTCTTGTCTATCATCTTGTTGAGGAATTCAAGGTCGTCGCGGCAGTTGTCGAGTGCCCAGCGCACACAATACTTGATGAAGTCTTCCTCAAGGTCCATCAGCTCCTCCTTGTCCATGAAAGCCACCTCTGGCTCTATCATCCAGAACTCGGCGAGGTGCCGTGGCGTGTTGCTGTTCTCGGCGCGGAACGTGGGACCAAAGGTATAGATGGCTCCAAGCGCGGTGGCTCCAAGCTCACCCTCAAGCTGTCCGGAGACGGTGAGATTACACTTCTTGCCGAAGAAATCCTTGTCGTATTCCACCTTGCCGCTCTTTGCCACGCGGTCGAGGTCGAGCGTTGTCACCTGGAACATTTCGCCCGCGCCCTCACAGTCGCTGGCGGTAATAAGTGGCGTGTTGAAATAATAGAATCCATGCTCATGGAAATACTTGTGCACGGCGATTGCCATGTTGTGGCGGATGCGGAACACCGCGCCAAACGTGTTGGTGCGCAAGCGCATGTGGGCATACTGGCGCATGTACTCAAACGACTGGCCCTTCTTCTGCATGGGATAGTCGGAGGGGCAGAGGCCGTAGACCTCGATGTCGGAAGCCTGTATCTCCACTGTTTGGCCCTTGCCTTGGCTCTCAACGAGGATGCCAGTGGCACGGATGCACGCGCCTGTGGTGATGCTCTTCAGCATTTCAGCGTCGAACTTTTCGGGGGCCACTACCAACTGGATGTTCTTGATGGTAGAGCCGTCGTTCAAGGCGATGAAGTCTACCGCCTTGCTGCTCCTGTGAGAGCGCACCCAACCCTTAACAGTGATTTCCTTGTTATAATCGGTGCTCCGGAGAGCATCAATGACTTTTGTTCTCATGTTATCAACAGCCTCGCCAAGACAACCTGGCAGAGAAGCTTAGCGATTCGCTAAGCCACCCAAATTGGCTTGGAGAGGCACTTTATTTAATGGTTAATCTTCTGTTTTATGCCACTCGGCCTTACTCGAACATTCCGCTACGCAGCATGTCGACTTCCTTCTCGGTGAGAAAACGCCAGTCGCCACGACGGAGATTCTTCTTCGTGAGGCCAGCGAACTGCACGCGGTCGAGCTTTACGACGCGATAGCCGAGCGACTCGAATATGCGGCGCACGATGCGGTTGCGGCCACTGTGTATCTCGATGCCGACCTGTGAGTGGTCGCGCTCATCGGCATACTCTATGGAGTCGGCATGCACCTCACCGTCCTCCAGCTCTATGCCGTCGGCAATCTTCTGGAGATCCTCGGTGGAGACGTTCTTGTCGAGGAACACGTGGTACACCTTCTTCTTCAAGAACTTGGGATGTGTCAGCTTCGAGGCCAGCTCGCCATCGTTGGTGAGCAAGAGCACGCCCGTGGTGTTGCGGTCGAGACGGCCAACGGGATAGATGCGCTCAGGGCAAGCGTCCTTCACGAGATCCATCACGGTCTTGCGCTGCTGAGGATCGTCGGACGTGGTTACATAATCCTTGGGCTTATTGAGCAGGATATAGACTTTTTTCTCTATCGACACTGGATTTTCGTTGAACAGCACCTCATCGGAACGTTTCACCTTCGTGCCGAGCTCGGTGACGACCTCGCCATTCACCTTCACGGCTCCAGATGTGATGAACTCGTCTGCCTCACGACGCGAGCACACGCCGGCATTGGCAAGATACTTGTTCAAGCGGATGGGCTCGTCCGGGTCGACGTGCTCCTCTTTATATTCGATGCGCTTCTTCAGGCTGTACTTGGCATTAGGGTCGTAACCCTGGCGCGGTCCGTTGTTGAAACCACGATAGCCGTTGTTGCCGTAGCCGCCCTGACGGTTGTTGTAACCGCCCTGACGATTGCCGTAGCCACCTTGCTGGCGGTTTCCGTAGCCACCCTGCTGACGATTGTTGTTGCCATAACCACCTTGACGGCGAGGCTGATAACCGCCCTCCGCGTTGTAGCGCTGGCGTGGTTGGTATTCGCCTTGCTGACGGGGCTGATAGCCACCCTCGGCATTGTAACGTGGGCGAGGCTGATAACCGCCTTGGCGAGATTGGTAGCCACCCTGCTGACGGGGCTGGTAACCGCCTTGGCGAGATTGATAGCCACCCTGCTGACGGGGCTGGTAACCGCCTTGGCGAGGCTGGTAGCCACCCTGCTGACGAGGCTGATCGGCATCTAACGCCGCGCCAAAGCCTTCCGGACGGAAGCCGCTGTCGGCAGGCTTGCTCGTCGACACGCGACTGGCGCCATACTGTGGACGCTGACCAGTGGCGTGGATGCGCGGACGCTGCGTGCGCCCTGTGCCTGGATTGAAGTCTCTCTGATTCTGATGTCCACTAACGTGTGAATACCCCTCACGGGCATCTTTCTGCGGCCCTTGGGCCGCCTGCGTCTTTTCCTGTTCTTCTGACATAGTAGTAACTTGCTTGATCCGCGAAGACTATATCACTATAGGCCTTCACAGACATAATACATTTTGAAACTAAATACCTGTGTAATTATGCGGAGTGATGGCAAGGAGCTCTTGCTTAACCTCCGGTTTGACATTTAAACTGTTGATGAAATCGTGGATGGTCTCTTCCGTCATTGCCGTGTTGGTACGGGTGAGCTGCTTCAAAGCCTCGTAAGGATGAGGATAGCCCTCGCGACGGAGGATAGTCTGTATGGCCTCTGCCACAACCGCCCACGTGTTGTCAAGGTCGGCGCTTATCTTCTCCTCGTGGAGGATGAGCTTGCGCAAGCCCTTTAGCGTAGACTGTATGGCGATGACGGAGTGGCCGAGTGGCACGCCAACGTTGCGCAGCACGGTGGAGTCGGTAAGGTCTCTCTGAAGGCGGCTGACAGGCAACTTGGTGGCAAGGAACGTCAGCACGGCATTTGCCATGCCGAGGTTGCCCTCGCTGTTCTCGTAGTCGATTGGGTTGACCTTGTGAGGCATGGCCGATGAGCCCACCTCTCCGGCCTTGATCTTCTGCTTGAAGTAGTCCATGGAGATGTACATCCAGAAGTCGCGGTCGAGGTCTATTATTATGGTGTTGATGCGACGGATGCCGTCAAAGATGGCGGCGAGATAGTCGTAGTTGGAAATCTGGGTGGTATACTGCTCACGCTCCAAGCCGAGCTTCTCGCTTACGAACTTGTTGCCAAAGGCGCGCCAGTCGTAGTCGGGATAAGCCACGTGGTGGGCATTGAAATTGCCCGTTGCGCCGCCGAACTTAGCGGTTATCTTAGAGGCCTTGAGGGTGTTGAGCTGCTCGGTGAGCCTGTACACATACACCATTATCTCCTTGCCGAGACGCGTTGGAGACGCTGGCTGGCCGTGGGTCTTGGCGAGCATCGGCACGTCTTTCCACTCATCGGCGTAGGTCTGTAGCTGGGCGATGAGCTCCTCAACTTGAGGATAGAACACATCATGAAGCGACTCCTTCAACGCCAATGGCACTGACGTGTTATTGATGTCCTGCGAGGTAAGGCCAAAATGGATAAACTCCTTGTAGCTCTCCAAGCCGCCTATCGCGTCAAACTGTTCCTTGATATAATACTCAACCGCCTTGACATCATGGTTGGTGACCTTCTCTATGTCCTTAACGCGTTGTGCGCCTTCCTCGTTAAACTTGAGGTAGATGTCGCGAAGACGCGGGAAGAGGTTATGGTCGAACGATTTCAACTGCGGGAGAGGAAGCTCGCAAAGAGTTATGAAATACTCTATCTCCACACGGATGCGATAACGAATGAGCGCGTACTCTGAATAATAATCGGCAAGGGCTTCCGTCTTGCCTCTGTAACGTCCGTCAATAGGCGAGATTGCCGTCAATACATCAAGATTCATTTGACTATTTATTATAATACGTATTACCTGACTGTGATTTTCATGCTTAATGTAAACGCGATTTGCAATTCACATGGATGCAAAATTACAAAATCCTTATGAAAAGACCACAAAAGTAATGATTTTTTAGAAATGGTAACATAAAAAAATCCCGCAGCGACCTAAGTCACTACGGGAACCACCCCTGTGGGCGTTGACGGATTCGAACCGCCGACCCTCTGCTTGTAAGGCAGA
>ERZ1032113.153-NODE-153-length-22825-cov-9.058454_pt1 | contig 22825 bp, 19 predicted proteins | sample MGYA00518164_ERZ1032113 | MGnify/ENA primary metagenome ERZ1032113 (study PRJEB33719, sample SAMN04261305) | wastewater metagenome | biome: rural village; feature: human; material: feces | host: Homo sapiens | place: El Salvador | collected 2014-01-14 ... | reverse complement strand
CATTTTTATTAAATTATAAACATCAAAACATTTATGGAGAAAAGACTAAGCGTGATTTTGGCATGCTTATTCCTGTGTGTAGGAATGGTGCTTGCTCAAAACAAAATCTCTGGAACAGTTGTCTCTGCAGAAGACGGTGAGCCTGTTATCGGTGCATCTGTCATGATTCAGGGCACCAAGGTCGGTACCGTAACCGACATTGATGGTAAGTTCACGCTTTCTGCAAATCGTGCCAATCCAATGCTTGAGATAAGCTATATTGGTATGGTTACTCAGAAAGTTAAGGGTTCAAGCAACATGAAGATTACTCTTCAGACTGACTCTAAGACCATTGACGAGGTTGTCGTTACTGGTATGGTGAAGGTAGACAAACGATTGTTCTCTGGTTCTACATCTAAGATCGATGCCTCTTCAGCTAAGATTGATGGTGTTGCCGACATTAGCCGCTCACTCGAAGGAAAGGCTGCCGGTGTGTCAGTACAGAATGTATCTGGTACATTTGGTACAGCACCAAAGATTCGCGTGCGTGGTGCTACATCTATCTACGGTAGCTCAAAACCTCTTTGGGTTGTCGATGGTGTGATTATGGAAGATGTAGTAGATGTAAGTTCAGATCAGTTGTCATCGGGAGATGCCAACACTCTTATCAGCTCTGCTATCGCAGGCCTTAACTCTGATGATATCGAAAGCTTCGAAATCTTGAAGGATGGTTCGGCTACTTCTGTTTATGGTGCTCGTGCTATGGCTGGTGTGATTGTTGTTACCACTAAGAAGGGTAAAGCTGGTCAGGCTAAGATTAGCTATACTGGTGAGTACACCATGCGTTTGAAGCCAAGCTATTCTACATTTAATATTATGAACTCTCAGGACCAGATGTCTGTATACCAGGAGTTGCAGCAGAAGGGTTTCTTGAACTATGCAGAAATCTCTAACGCTAATAGTAGTGGCGTATATGGTAAGATGTATGAGCTTCTCAATACTTACGATCCTGTAACAGGTCAGTTCGCTCTTGCTAACACCAACGAGGCTCGTGCTGCTTATCTTCGCGATGCTGAGTATCGTAACACTAACTGGTTTGGCGAGTTGTTCTCTAACTCTATTCAGCACAACCACTCTGTAAGCATCACTGCTGGTACAGAGAAAGCTCAGTACTATGCTTCTGTCAGCGCAATGTACGATCCAGGATGGTATAACAAGAGCCAGGTAGAGCGTTACACCGCTAACTTCAATGCCAACTATAAGATTTCTAAGAAACTTAATGCTGGTATCATCGGTAACGCTTCTTATCGTAAGCAGGAGGCTCCTGGTACTATCAGTGCTACAACAAACCCTGTAACAGGTGAGATTAGCCGTGCATTCGATATCAACCCTTATTCTTATGCATTGAACTCTTCAAGAGCTCTCGACGCTAACACTTATTACACTCGTAACTATTCTCCATTCAACATCTTCCACGAGTTGGAGAACAACTATATCGACCTCAACGTAGTAGACTTCCGTATGCAGGCTTCTCTCTCATACAAGCCTATCACTAAGGTTGAACTTACTGCTCTTGGTGCTGTTAAGTATACTGCTACTACCAACGAGCACAATATCAAGGATGATTCTAACCAGGCTGCAGCATATCGTGCAATGGGTAACTCTACAATTCAGAAGAATAACAACTATCTGTATACAAACCCAGACGATATCTATTCGCTCCCTGTAACCATCCTTCCTAATGGTGGTATCTTGGATCGTACCGACAACCGTATGTTTGGTTACGACTTCCGTGCATCTGCAGCTTATAATGATGTTTACAACGAAGACCATATCGTAAACCTCTATGGCGCTATGGAGGTAAACTCTGTTGAGCGTCACGCTACATGGTTCCGTGGTTGGGGTATGCAATACAATATGGGTGAGATTCCTTCGTGGGCTTACGCTGTGTTCAAGAAGTCTCAGGAGCAGGGCTCTGACTACTATAGCCTTGAGAATACCCACGAGCGTAGTGCAGCTTTCGTAGGTGTTGCTACATATTCTTGGAAGCGCCGCTATTCTCTCACCGGTACATATCGCTACGAGGGTACCAACCGTATGGGTAAGAGCCGTAGCGCTCGTTGGTTGCCTACATGGAACTTGTCTGGTGCATGGAATGCTCACGAGGAGTCTTGGTTCGAGAAGCTTAAGCCAGTATTGTCTAACTTTACTGCTAAGTTGAGCTACTCTCTTACTGCCGACCGTGGTCCTTCTTCTATCACCAACTCACGTGCTGTCATCAAGGCCGACAACCCTTGGCGTCCATCTGCAAGTGATAAGGAGTCAAGCCTCTATATCGCATGGCTTGCTAACAACGACCTTACTTATGAGAAGAAGCACGAGCTTAACTTCGGTATTGACGCTGGTTTCTTGAACAACCGTATCAACTTCACATTCGATATCTATACTCGTCGCAACTACGACCTTATCGGTGCTACTAACACCATGGGTATCGGTGGTGAGTCAACAAAGTATGGTAACGTAGCTAAGATGAAGTCTAATGGTGTTGAGTTGTCATTGAACACAGTAAACATCAAGACAAAGGACTTCACATGGACTACCGACTTCATCTATAGCCACATGCACAATGAGGTTACAGAGTTGAATACCTATAACCGTTTGTATGACTATATCTCAGGTTATGGTTTCACAATGCCTGGTTATCCACAGCGAAGCCTCTTCTCAATTCCTTTCGCAGGCTTGAACAATGAAGGTCTTCCTACATTCTACGATCCAGATGGCAACATCACCGTTACTGGTATCGATATGCAGGAGTACGACCCTGAGCGTTTGAAATTCTTGAAGTACGAAGGTCCTGCTGACCCAACAGACGTTGGTTCTCTCGGTAACATCTTCCGTTACAAGAACTTGACACTTAACCTCTTCATTACATACTCATTTGGTAATGTGGTTCGTCTCGACCCTGTGTTCTCAAGCCAGTATAGCGACCTCACCGCTACTCCTAAGGAATTCAACAATCGTTGGATTAAGCCAGGTGATGAGAAGTTTACCAATATCCCTGTTATCGCAAGTAGACAGCAACTCAATAATATTGCTTACCTTAGCAGAGCTTACCAGTCATACAACTACAGTACAGCTCGCGTTGCCAAGGGTGACTTCATTCGTATGAAGGAGATTTCTCTCGCTTATGAGTTCCCAAAGACTCTCACACAGCCTTTGCATCTCTCTAACCTCTCATTGAAGCTCCAGGCTACAAACCTCTTCTTGCTCTATGCAGATAAGAAGTTGAATGGTCAGGACCCTGAGTTCTTCAATGCTGGTGGTGTTGCTACACCTATGCCAAAGCAGTTTACACTTACTTTGAAATTTGGTATCTAATAAAGAAAGGAGAATTTGACACATGAAAATTAATAAGATATTATATACAGGAAGCTTGGCGCTCACCCTTAGCTTTTCGCTTACATCTTGCGATAGCTATCTTGACGAGAATCCAGACAACCGTGCCACCCTCGACTCTGAAGAAAAGATTATTTCTCTTCTTACTTCAGCCTACGGTCAGAGTGGTTATGCTGTGCTCAACGAGGTGTTGTCTGACAACACCGACGATATGGGCCCACGTTATATACAGTATGATGATCGATTCTTCAACCAGGCATTCTATTGGGAAGATATCACCGAAAGCAATAATGATGGTGTTATCAATGTTTGGCAAGATTGCTATAATTCAATAGCTGTAGCCAACCATGCTCTTCAGGCTATTGAAGAACTTGGTGGTCCAAAGACCCTTAAACTCAAAGAGTGCAAGGCAGAGGCTCTTATGTCGCGTGCTTATTACCACTTCGTGTTGGTGAATGAGTTCTGTATGCCTTATGATCCAGCAACATCTGCAAAAGATCTTGGTGTTCCTTATGCAACAGAACCTGAGACAACACTTAATCCAAAGTACACACGTGGTAATGTTGCTGAGGTGTATGAAAAGATAGAAAAGGATATCCTTGAGGCTATTCCATTGCTTGGCGATACTCACTACACACAGCCTAAGTATCACTTCAACAAGCAAGCTGCATTGGCTTTTGCCGCTCGCTTCTTCTTGTTCTATCAGAAGTGGGATCTTGCTGTGAAGTATGCTAACGAATGTTTGGGTAGCAACCCTAAGTCGTTGCTTCGTGATTGGAATGAAATGCAGTCGTATGGTGTCACCGATAACCTTGATCCTCGTGCAAACCTTTATATAAAGGCAACAAACAAGTGTAACTTCCTTATTCAGCCAACAATCTCAATGGCTGGTTACTTCTTTAGTAATTATCCCTATGTTACAAAGTATGCACACAATAGCTACATTTCAAATAATGAAACATTAGGTGCAAATCAGGTTTGGGGTGAAAGTAATAGGAAAACATTGCGTTGCCCAGGATTGGTATTCAAGGGTGGTACTTTTGACCGTGTAGTTGTTGCAAAGGTTGCTCGTTTGTTCGAGGAAACAGACCCTATCTCGCAGACTGGTTATTGGCACTCTGTAATAGTTCCTTTCCGCTCAGATATCCTTTTGCTTGAGCGTGCAGAGGCTTACATCATGTTGAAGAAGTATGATCTTGCTTGCAAGGATCTCACGATGTGGATGCAGAACTGGACAAAGTCTACAATGACTCTTACTCCAGAGGCTATCCAAGAATTCTATAACGGTATAGCTTACTATACTTCTACTTCTCCAACTCCAAAGAGACATCTCTATCCATCATGGCAGATCGATGCTGAGGGTAGCGTTCAGGAGTCTATGTTGCAGTGTGTGCTCAATTTCAAGCGTATAGAGACAATCCACGAAGGTCTTCGTTGGTTTGATGTAAATCGTTATGGTATCACCATTACCCGTCGTGTGATGAATCAAAGCAGTGAGTGCGATCATGTTGTCGATTCTCTTGGTACCAAGGATTTGCGTCGCGCTATCCAGCTTCCATTCAACATTATCTCTGCTGGACTTGAGAAGAATCCAAGATAAAGTGAAAAGTTTAGAACGAGGAGCGAAGAACCTCTAAAGTTCTTCCTCTTCGAACTAAGTAACAAAAAATAGAACAAGAAAATGAAAAAGAATATATTATTCGCTTCGTTGTTGGCAGCATTGTCGTTCGGCTTTGTTTCTTGCTCTGAAGATGATTTGTCATCTGAGAGTGTTATCGTTGCCGATAAGGTAGAGAAGACTCCGTTAGACTATTGGTTGGACAAGAACTATACAACTCCATTCAACATTCAAATCAAGTATCGCTATGAGTATAATGAGACAAATAACTCTTATTATACAGTACCTGCAAGATATGATGATGCTGTTATGATGGCTCACATCTTGAAATATTGCTGCATAGATGCTTATGTAGATCTTGTTGGTCTTGAGTTTACTCGTACTTACTTCCCTAAGCTCTTCTATTTTGAGGGCGAGTGGCACTATCGTAATGATGGTTCTTATGAGCTTGGTACTGCTGAGGGTGGACGTAAGATTTTCCTCATGGGTATGAATTATCTTAATGAGTATAAGAGCTCACGTGAGGCTTTGAATACATATTATTTGAAGACAATTCACCACGAGTTTACTCATATCCTTCACCAGACTGTTGAATTCTCTACTGCTTATCAGTTTATTACTACAGACTATAAGGTTGATAAGTGTTTCAATAGAGAATTTGCAGACTTCCTCTCTCGTGGTTTCATCACAGACTATGCACAGAAGAACTATCATGAAGACTTCGCCGAGATGGTTTCTACTTACGTTACCAGCACTGCTGATGAGTGGGAAGCATTGTTGAAGAAGGCTTCGTATGCGCCAGTTAAAGATAAAGATGGTAACTTGGTTTACGATTCAAATGGTTTAGTTGTTGCTGATACTAAAACTAAAGCAAATGGTCGTGACCTTATTGAGCAGAAGCTTAGCATCATGCGTAGCTATATGCAGGATCAGTGGGGTATCGATATTGATGAACTTCGTGCTTCTATCCTTCAGCGTGAAAATGATGTTGTCAATGGTAAGGTAGATCTTAAGAACCTTGACTAATATCGCTACAAGTAAAGTAGATTTTCAATTTAAATAATGAATACCATTATGAATAAGATATTTAAATTATCACTTCTATTGTTGGCTTTGCCACTACTCATGACATCATGTCTGAAGGAAGACAATGAAGTGTTTGGCGAGTCTTCCTCTAAGCGCCTTCAGAAGGCTTTGGAAGAAGCACGTACTGTATTGCGTAGCTCTGAGAAAGGCTGGGTTATGGACTACTATGTTGGTGACGATTCTTCTAATGGAGGTTATGCCTTCGTAGTGAAGTTCGACTCACTCACCGTAACAGCCTCTTCTGAGTTGACTAAGGGAGCTTCTACATCTTATTATAAGCTCACCACCGATAATGGTCCTGTGCTTACTTTCGATACCTATAATGATGTGTTCCACGCTTTGGCAACTCCAAGTCAGAGTAACTATGAGGGGAAACATGCTGACTATGAGTTCCAGATAGTTTCCGCTACTCCAGAGCTCGTTGTTCTTCGTGGTCGCCGTACAAACAATTATGTATATTTGCATCCTCTTACCACAACTCCAGAAGAGTATCTTGCAAAGGTTGCTGATACAGAGAAGAAGTTTATCGTAGCTTCTCTTTCAACAGATGTTGATGGTAAGAATGTTTCTGCCGACTTTGATATTAATAATCGTCAGGCTTCTTTCTATAGCACTACCGATTCTACATTCTCTAAGAGTTGTGCATTCACATTTACTGATACAGGTATTCGCCTCAGTAATGCTGTTGATGCTTATGGTAAGACATTGTCAGACCTTTCTTTCGACCCAGAAACAATGACTTTCGCTTCTAAGGATATGGGTAGTGAACAGTTGGTTATCAAGGGACTTCTTCCTGCAGACTACGTTTACTACGATCAGATTCCTGGTGATTATGTATTTAAATATCAGAAGAGAGATGACGACAAGTATGTAGATGTGAATGTTGATGTAACTCTTACTCCAACAGAAGACAAGAGTGGCTTCGTTATGAATGGAGTTATTGATGGTTATGGAATCACTCTTAACTATGATAAGGCAAAGGGTACTCTTAATATGGTTCCTCAGCCTTTAGGAAAAGTGTCTTCAGGTAATGTAGTTTGGATGTTTGGAGCTTTCTTTGAAGGCGAGGGTGGTTCAATTTCAGAGGTCGGTATGCAGACCAAGTGGAATAAAGACCTTCAGAATCCAGTGCTAACTTGGAATCCGATCGAAACATTGGATACTCCTACAAACTCATACATCTTTGTAGAATTAACAACTGCAGGCGAATTTGTAGGTCAATATAAAGGCTCCGAAATCTCTTTCGGAGGAAGTATTACTATGTTGAATGTTAAGAGCCTTTCTAAAAAAACTCCATTCACAGAACATCAAAAATAACTGTAGATAGTCATGAAAAAGATTTTTAATATACTGATGTGCCTTGTCGTAGCAGCTTTCGTCGCTTCTTGTAGCGATGACACCGACAACCCATATGCACACACTTCTTCGATTGTCGTTACAAATACAAATCTGTTATTTGAAGCTACAGCGTCTGATGCTGGTCGCATCGCCTTTACATCAAATGGCAATGTAACAGTTTCTACTTCTGCTCCTTGGGCAAAGGCTGAGCTAAAGAATGATAGTGTGTTTGTAAGTGTTGAGCAAAACGATACTCGCTATTCTCGTTCGGCTTCTGTAGTACTTCGTGCTAATGGCGACTCTGCTGTAGTTGCTCTTGTTCAGAAGGGTGTAACACTTCGTATGCCTACAACAAGCCTCGTTGCTAAAACAGATGATGCAACAAGTGTTTCTTGCGACTATGAGTCAAATGTAGACATGCAGATTGTTCAGAAGCCTGAATGGGCAGATGTTACTATCGCTGATGGTAAGCTGAAAGTTGACTTCAAGGCTAACAACACTGGTTCTTTCCGTAGAGATGTTGTTATTATGCGTTCAGAAAACTTTGTTGATTCTATCTATGTAGGTCAGTACGATTTTGAGACAGATATCAAGGGTAAGTATAAGCTCACATACTATCGTGACACAACTTATACCACTACTCGTACACTTACTGCAACAGTTAAGGATAGCACCATCACACTTTCTGGTATGAACCTTAATTTGCCTTACACCTTTGATGAGCAGACAATGTCGTTTGTTCTCGAAACAGGTTCGTATGCTGGTAAGTCAGGTTCTGACTATATCTTCACATTGTTGTTGGATGCAAAGAAAGAGTATAATTGCAACTCAATGTACGGTCAGCTTTCGCATGATGCCGATGGCAATGTTGTAGTACCATTTAGAAGCGTTTATGGTGGCATGGAATTCTCAACCATAGGTCTTGTTAAGCTCACAGACAACACCTTTGATGTTACCAAGTTCAATGGTTACTATCAGATTCTCTATAGACCAACACTCACACGTGTTGTGACTAAATAAACAGTGTTTAGGTTTCCGCTTGGGCAATTTTAGCTCAAGCGGAAACTACCTTTTTTAATAATATATTAACTATATAACAAACACATGATGAAAAAATTACTTATTGGATTGTTCGCAGTTTTGTGTGCAGGTGGTGCCAGCGCACAGCAGCTCGATGTCAATGGCCAGGTTAATAATGTTACTCCTAAGTTAGTAGCAAAATCTGGCGTGTTGTCAAATGTGTTGGGTCTTGATGCAAAGACACAGCAGACTAATAATGTAGATAGCAAGTTAAAAACACATCACATTTGGGCTAATGCAAGCCAGATGCAGCAGGTTCGTCAGAATATGCCAAAGTTGTCTGCTAATGCTAAGGTAGCTAAAGCTGAAAAGGCTGCAGCAGAGGAAGGACTTACTTGGTTCTCTTATATTACATCTAATGATGTAGGTGCTGTAGGCTTCGATAACTTGGCAAAAGGTCTTCGCGCTGATTTTCTCGCAGGACAGGATAAATATAATGTCGCTATCATGGTGCCAGGCAACTATGCAAAGGCAAAGATTGATTCTGTTGACCTATTTATTTTGAGTGGTTGCCAGTATGATAACCTCACCGTATGGGTTGCTCCTGTAAAATATGTAGAACAGGACGGTAAAAATTATCTTTCTTTTCCTAAGTCGGCAGCAGAAGCAGACGTAAAGTATGTTATTCCTGCAGCAGACGTAGAAGCTTTATTGAAAAAGCTTCCAGCTAATAATGTAGGCCCTTTATCTATAAAGCTCCCTACTACTTTTTCTATCCCTGCAGAAGGAGCTTTTGTAGGTTATTCCTTCGATGGTAAGAGTTCTGATGCCCCTGTGGTTTTGGCAGGTGCATCTACTGCTGCTGAAGGATTCTTCTTCCAGTATGATTATGAGGGCGAACGCAACTTTGAATCTTTGGGTTCAGTTATAGGTATGAGTCTTGCTATGCAGGTTGGTTTGGATGTTTCAGACTGTGAGGCTAACGATGCTACTGTTAGTGCAAACCCTGAGTTGACAACTCTTGTTAATACAAAACAGCAATATCCATTCTATATAACTAACAATAGTGCTAAGCCTATCACTCAAATAACATATTCTATTTCTGTTGATAACGAAAAAGGAGCAGAAAAGAGCTTGGATTTGAGTTCTCCTATCGAATCTATGGAAACAGCTTCTCTTCCATTTACAACAGCTTTCGAAGATGAGGGTGTACACTCTGTTGAACTTAATGTTTCAAAGGTTAATGGTAATACCAACATCAACAAGCAATCTTCAGCAGCGTATTCTATTATCGCTCTTGAAAAGAGTGCCGACCGTGTTTCTGTAGTAGAGGAGCAGACCGGTACTTGGTGCGGTTGGTGTCCACGTGGTCATGTAGCTCTCGACCTTCTTAACAAGCAACTTGGTGATAAGGTTGTTACTCTCGCAGGTCACTTCACAAATGGTGAATCTCAGGTAGATCCAATGAATATCTTAGGCGATAACATTACTTCTCAGGCAGAAGCTTATGCTGACTATGGATGGGTCGCAATGAATGTTTCATCAATGCTTGGCGGTGGTGGTTTCCCTGGCGCTATGTTTGATCGTGTTGTTGCTGCTGACCCATACGTAGGTGCTAATACCAAAAAGGGTAAGAATGGTACTTATGAGTATGGAGCTACCGACCTTGTAAATCTCCTTAAAGAAGGAAATCCTTCTGAGGCTGATTTCTCTATGACTGCTTCATGGGCTGACGACAAGAATACCGATATTAAGGTTGACCTCACTACTACATTCAACTACGACCGTTTTGGTTCATTCCCTTATGGTGTAGCTTTCGTTCTCTCTGAGAATGGTATGACTGGCAAGGGTACTACTTGGAAGCAGTTGAACTATTTCAGCAAACTTGCTGGCGTAAATGGTGCAAGCGATTTCAACAATCCTGATATGGCTGCATGGTTCAAGGGTGGTTCTTATGTTTCAACAACCTACGACAATGTTGTAGTTCAGGCTTGGAATCCACTCGGCAATGCTGCTATTGTTGATAAGTCGAAAACAGATGTTGTGAAGGGTGAAGTTATTCCTTTCAGCGCTACTCTTAAGGTAAACTCTGATCTTATCCAGAATTATAACAACCTCACACTTTCTGCATTGCTCATTAACCTTAATAGCCTTGCTGTAGTAAATGCTGCAAAGGTTGTTCTCGGTAAGAGTGCTGCTGGTATTGAGGATGTAAACTCAGAGGCTAACAACAATGTTGTTTCTCGCTACAATGTTAATGGTATGCGCATCAATGGTGCACAGAAGGGCTTGAACATCGTTAAGCTCGCTAATGGCAAGGTAGTGAAAATGGCTGTTAAGTAATTAGTCAGATAGACATTTTTCTATAACACACAATAAAAAGAAGCGCCAAGCAAATTTGCTTGGCGCTTCTTTTTTTGTATATTGTAGTAGGCTAAATTTGGCATACGTAATACTTGCCCAAGTATCACGTGATACTTGGCGAAGTATTACGTGATACTTTGCACAGTATCACGTGATACTTTTTTAAGTATTATTTGGTGTCTTTTCAGATACCACGAAGTCGTATATTTCGAATGCCCTTTCTATTTCGCTCAGACATATATATTCGTCGGCAGAATGAGAACGGCATGAGCTTCCAGGACCAAGCTTTAGCGATTGCCATGGCATGAGAGCTTGGTCGCTAAGGGTAGGAGAACCGAATGGTTGCAAGCCTAACGATTTGCAACGCTTCACCAATGGGTGGTCTTCGGCAATATGCGATGAGTGAAGACGGAAGGAGTGTGCCTTAACTTCTGATGATAGATGCTGGCTAATGATATCGAACACTTCGTGGTTGGTGTACATTTCGTTGGTGCGCACATCTACAAGCATTGTGCAAGTGCCGGGAACGACATTATGCTGAGTGCCGGCATTTATCACCGTTACCGTCATTTTTGTTGGTCCAAGCAAAGGGCTAACCTTCTCAAACTTATAGTCGCGAAGCCATAGTAAATCGTCCATAGCCTTGTATATGGCATTAACGCCCTCGTTGCGAGCGGCATGTCCGCTTTTGCCGTGAGCTATCACGTCAAGCACCATCAATCCTCTTTCTGCTATTGCTGGTTGCATGTCGGTAGGTTCGCCAACTATGGCAACATCCACCTTCGGTAACTCAGGTATTGCCAGCGATATTCCATCCTTTCCGCTCACTTCCTCTTCGGCAGAAGCAAGGTAAATGAGGTTATATTCTCGTGGCTCCAATATCTTTTTGCGGAATATCTGGAGCAAAGTTGTCAGACCACCGCCACAGTCGTTGCTTCCCAAACCATATAGCTTGTCGCCCTCTATGGTTGGTGAGTATGGGTCGCGAGTCCACGATGCCACCGGTTTCACGGTGTCGATATGAGCGTTTAGCAATAGAGTGGGGCGAACTTCGTCGTATTCCGGGTCTATTGTCCACACATTATTCTTTAGTCTATGCACTTCCAGTCCATAGCCTCGGATAGTTTCCTCCATTATGTCGGCAGCCTTGTCTTCGCTTCTGCTTGCAGAAGGAGTGCTGATTAGCAATTTTAGCAACCTTACTGCCTCGTCGGTATATTCTTTGTTGGTCATAGTGTTGTATGTGTTGTTTACATCATTTCTTTCTTAAACCATAGCTCAAATACGCAGTCTGCAAGGAAAACCCCATCTTTGGTTGTTGTTATAATCTCTCTGTTTTCCAATGCTTTCTTAATTCTTTCAATATTTGATTTGCTTCCTAAAGGATATGTGTCGGCTATTGATTGAACAGTAAAGCCTGAATGAATGTCGTTGCACAGCAAGCGAATGAAATTGAGCTGATACGTAGTTAATCCTTCTGTTTGCTGGATAAACAAACTGCTACATTGTTGAAGAAGAGTGTTAATACCATTCTGCAAACAATCTTCGTCAACCTCTTTCTCAGTTTCAGCCATCACATTCCATGCTAATTGCTGAACATATGAAGAATAGTTCTTTACTATTTCGCATATCCTTGTAGCGTATTCCTTTGATATATGTTTACCATATTTCTCAAACCGTGAGCAAATAAAAGGAACCCAATATTCTGTTGGGATACATTCAAGGTGCAACATTTCTCCAAACTGATAGAATGGCATTCTTCGGCTTTGGAATATATTTTCCATTAAATGCTTCTTGCTGCCAAAGAAACAATACGACACGTTTTGATGATGCTGCCATGTGCCACGTAATCGTTTCTGTACCGTTAGCGAATCTGTAAATTCGCCTATTTGCTGAAATTCGTCGATGCAAACAACGATTCTTACACCCTGTTCCTTTGCTATTTGCTCTGGTAAATTCAATATCTCTTCAGGTGAATAGTCTTTTGGCGTTATACCGAGCGATAAAGAAAATTCGGAGGTAGGTTCTGGACTGAACGATATCTTTGGTGACACTCTTACCAAAAAACGTTTGATGTTTTCCATTATTTGGTCTATTTGCTTACCCGTTGATTTCATTATGGTTTCAGCAAATCTGTTGTAGAAATCATATTCGCTTCTACAGTCGTAAATGTCCATATATACTATTTTCAGCATCGGATTGTCGATTTCTGATATTACCTTTTTGATAAGTGACGTTTTACCCATGCGTCGAGGTGAAATCAGTATCACGTTGATGCCATGCTCGAAGTCTGCTTTTATACGCTTTGTCTCCTCTATTCTGTCGGTAAAGTTGTTTCCAGAAACCGACATACCATATACAAATGCTTTTTCCATTGTCTGTGATATTTGTTTATACTGCAAATATAATTAAAAAACACCAAGTTCACAACCTTGTGGACCACAAAGTTGTGAACTTTTAATATTGTTTTATTTTTCAACTTGTTTTTCTCGTGTAAATATGCTTGCATAAAATCGAATATATAACAATTTTTTGATTTTGTTTTGTTATTCCACTCGTTTCTATTAACTTTGCAAATAATAAAAAATTTATCATTATGCAGACAATTACGCATCTTTCGGTTCTTGTACACGAACAAGCCAAGAAATATGGCAATCGCAGTGTCTTTACTTTCCAGTCGTTTGGTAGTAAGCAGTGGAAACAAGTTTCGTGGAACCAATTCTCACTCAGAGTAAAGCAGGTTTCTAACGCTCTGCTCAATCTCAATGTCAAGCCACAAGAGAATATTGCGGTATTTGCACAAAACTGCATACAATATTTATATACAGACTTTGGTGCATATGGTATTCGTGCTGTCAGCATTCCTTTTTATGCTACAAGTAGCGAAACCCAGATTCAATATATGATAAACGATGCCCAGGTAAGAGTGTTGTTTGTCGGTGAACAGGAACAATACGACAAGGCTTTACGGGTGTTTACTCTCTGCCCTTCGCTCGAACGAATTATTATATTCGACGAAAGTGTGCGCATTAGTGCCAACGATCCTAACTCTATGTATTATTCCGACTTCTTAAAACTCGGTGAGGGATTGCCTCGCCAAACGGAGGTGGAAAACCTGTATAAGCAGGCCAACATGGATGATTTGTGTAATATCCTTTATACCAGCGGTACCACAGGTGATTCTAAGGGTGTGATGTTGACTTATGGTCAGTATAGTGCAGCTCTTGAGGCTAATCGCGCATGTGTACCAATCAGAGAATGCGACCGCTCTATAAGCTTCTTGCCTGTTACACATATCTTTGAGCGCGGATGGTGTTATTTGTGTCTGTCGGTAGGTGCTCATGTTATTATTAACACCAATCCAAAGGAAATTCAGCAGTCTATGCGCGAGACACATCCTACCTGTATGTCGTCGGTGCCAAGATTCTGGGAGAAGGTTTATCAGGCTGTTAAGGATAAGATTGATCGCTCAGGAGCTGTAAAGCAGAAGTTGTTTGCCTACGCTCTTTCTGTAGGTAAGAAATATAATATCGACTATCTGAGCCACGCCAAGCGTCCGCCATTGACATTGGCTTTGGAATATAAAATGATGGATAAGGCTGTGTTGAGCCTTGTGCGCAAAACTATGGGATTGGAAAATCCAAATATCTTCCCTACAGCAGGTGCTTATGTGTCACCAGAAGTTGAAGAATTTGTCCATTCCATCGGAATTAACATGGTGGTTGGCTATGGACTTACAGAGAGTCTCGCAACCGTTACCTGCGACCATACATCAGAGGGCTATACCGTCGGCTCTGTAGGTCGTCCTATCAACAGTATAGAATTGAAGATTGGCGAGAACGACGAGGTGTTGCTCAAGGGTCCTACCATCACTCCTGGATATTATAAGCGTGACGCTATCACCGCAGCTTCGTTTACCGAAGACGGATTCTTTAAGACTGGCGACGCTGGATATATTAAGAATGGTGAGCTATTCTTGAAAGAGAGAATCAAGGACTTGTTTAAGACAAGCAATGGTAAATATATCGCTCCTCAGCAGATTGAGGCTTTGCTGTTGGTAGACAAGTTTGTGGAGCAGGTGGCTGTTATTGCCGACCAGCGCAAGTTCGTTTCTGCATTGATAGTGCCTTCGTATTTGCAGATAGAGGATTGGGCACGCAACAATGGCGTGAAGTTTGAGTCGCATGAAGACTTATGCGAGAATCCTAAGGTAAGGGCTATGATGAAGGATCGCATAGACACCTTGCAACAGACACTTTCGCACTATGAGCAGATTAAGAGATTCACTCTGCTGCCAAAGCCTTTCACTATGGAGAATGGCGAACTAACAAACACATTGAAGCTCCGTCGACCTCAGGTGAGCAAGAACTATAAGGAGCTGATAGACAAAATGTACGAGGAGTAAAAACAGAAATGATAACATCCGACCAACTAAAAGATGTAGTCGACAGAGTAGATGCACTATATAAATACTTGAATATCGACCAAAAGAAGGTGGAGTTCGAGGAAGAGCAACTACGCACACAGGCACCCGACTTCTGGGAAGACGTGGAGCGTGCGCAGGAGCAGATGAAGAAGGTGAAGAGCATCGAAAAATGGATTGTCGGCTATAATAATGTGAAGCAAAATGCCGACGAACTACAGTTGGCTTTCGACTTCTACAAGGAGGAACTCGTGACAGAGCTGGAGGTTGACGACGATTATAAAAAGACGATAAAAGCCATCGAAGACTTGGAATTGATGAACATGCTCCGTCAGGAGGAAGACCCTATGGACTGTGTGCTGAAAATCAACTCTGGAGCTGGTGGTACCGAGAGTCAAGACTGGGCGCAGATGCTTATGCGTATGTATATGCGCTGGGCTGAGGCTCATGGATATAAGGTCACAATCTCGAACCTTCAAGAGGGTGAAGAAGCCGGTATCAAGAGCGTTACCATGGAGATAGAAGGTGGTGAATATGCCTATGGATTCTTGAAAAGCGAGAATGGTGTGCATCGTTTGGTGCGTGTTTCTCCTTTCAACGCTCAGGGTAAGCGAATGACAAGCTTTGCTTCTGTATTCGTGTCGCCTTTGGTAGATGAAACCATTGAGGTGTATGTAGACCCAGCAAGAGTATCGTGGGATACTTTCCGCTCGAGTGGTGCAGGTGGTCAGAATGTTAATAAGGTGGAGTCGGGAGTACGTCTTCGTTATCAATATCAAGATCCAGATACTGGCGAGGAAGAAGAAATCCTTATCGAAAACACCGAAACTCGCGACCAGCCTAAAAACCGTGCCAAGGCTATGCTCTTGCTGAAGAGTCAACTCTATGACAGAGCTATGCAGAAAAGATTGGCAGAGAAGGCTAAGATAGAAGCGGGTAAAAAGAAGATAGAATGGGGTAGCCAGATACGCAGTTATGTCTTCGACGACCGTCGTGTGAAAGATCATCGCACAAATTATCAGACCTCGGATGTGGATGGTGTGATGAATGGCGATATCGATCCTTTCATCAAGGCTTATCTTATGGAATTTCCAAGTGAGGAATAAAGAGCCTCACCCCCAGCCCCTCTCCAAAAGAGAGGGGAGTAATTAGACCTTTTGGGGGAATGCGAGTTTGGATATTTTGCAGATAATCTGATAAACAGATATATAATACAATAACTAACCTAAGCCATAAACTCCGATGTGATTATTCACGTACTCTCTTTTAGACGAGGGAGGTTGGAGCGAGGCTGATAATCTTATTTGTTATGAGCCAAAAAAACAAGATTCGTCACGCTAAGCGTGAAGCACAACAGGAAGAACAAGGAAAGAAAGTCGTTAAATGGGTGTTCGGCGTATTGGTAGCGTTGGCTCTCATTTACATGGTTTATTCAATATTCATGTTACAATAATGAGTGGAATAGAAATAGAAAGAAAATTCCTTGTTAAGAAAGGCGGTGCTTATAAGAGTGCCGCCTTTTCAAGTAGTCATATCGTGCAGGGATATATTCCTTGCGATGCCGCAACTGTCCGCATTCGCATTCGCGATGAAAAGGCTTACCTAACAATAAAGGGTAAGTCGAAGGATGGTATTGGCAGATATGAATTTGAAAAGGAAATAGAAATGGAGGAGGCACGCAACCTCATGAACCTATGTTCGGGTGGCGTGATAGACAAGCGGCGCTACTTGGTTAAGAGTGGTAACCATGTGTTTGAAGTCGACGAGTTCTATGGCGACAATGAAGGTCTTGTGATGGCAGAAGTAGAGCTTGGGACTGTAGACGAACCTTATGAAAAACCCGATTTTATCGGCCCTGAGGTTACTGGCGACAAGCGCTTCTATAATAAGCACATGCTTAAATATCCTTTCTCGCTTTGGCGCGAAGATATACCACAAGACTACCGATAGCTGTTCCTATCATCACACCGATGCTGTCGGCAATCCAGTCTATCCAATCACCGCTGCGATTGCCACCAGTGCAATATGCTTGTGCCAATTCTATTAAGCCACCCATAATAATAGGTAATAACACTCCACATATGGCCAAACGCTTGATGTTTGGTTTGATATGGCGGTTGGCATATTCTGCAAATATCACAGAGCATAGCGAACCATACATCACAAAGTGTGTCCATTTATCTATCATGGGCACATCGTCGAGTGGTGTCTCAGGAATAGGAATGAGACAAATTATCCATATTGCTACTACGAGAAACAACGAGATGGGGTATTTCTTGATATATTCTTTCATTTGATTGTGATATTTATGCAAAGGTACACAGTTTTATTCATATCTATTAGTAAAATACTCTGAAATGTTATTTTTATAGAGATATTTTTTATACTTTTGTACCTTATAAGGGGCTTTAGTGATGAGATTGAAACTTGACAGCCTTTATTTTTATACAAATTGGAAAGAAGATGAAAGAACAAAGAGCAAATTTCGGAAGTAAATTAGGAATGATACTTGCAACCGCTGGTGGCGCTGTAGGCTTGGGTAATGTATGGCGTTTCCCATATATGGTTGGCGACAATGGTGGTGCTGCCTTCTTGGTGGTATACATCTTTTGTGTGTTGTTACTCGGTATTCCATGTATGCTTAGTGAATTTATTATTGGTCGCCATGGCGCATCAAATACCTTTAGAGCTTATGATAAGATTTCGGGTGGTTCGGCATGGAAGTATGTCGGATTACTTGGTGTTATTACTGGTTTCTTGATAACTGGTTACTATGCTGTGGTGTCTGGATGGTGCTTGCAATATATCTTTGCATCAATGGTAGGAGAGCTAAAAGGCGACCCTCAATATGTGATGCAATACTTTAGTAACTTCTCAAAAGACCCAATTCGACCGCTGTTCTGGACTATCGCTATTATCGTGACTGCTCACTTTGTGATTATTCATGGCGTTAGAGGTGGTATAGAGAAAGCTTCTAAACTTATGATGCCAACACTCTTCGTGTTACTCGTGATTATTGTCGTTGCTTCGTGCATGCTTCCAGATGCAGGTAAAGGCGTAGTCTTCCTTTTCCATCCTGATTTCTCGAAGATGACGAAGAATATGTTTCTTGCTGCTTTGGGTCAGTCGTTCTATTCTCTGTCTATAGCTATGGGATGTATCTGTACCTATGCTTCATATTTCAGCAGACAGACAAATCTTCTGAAGTCTGCTTTGCAGATTTCAGTTATCGACACTATGGTAGCCATACTTGCAGGTTTGATGATCTTCCCAGCAGCTTTCTCTGTAGGAGTAAATCCAGATAGTGGACCATCGCTGATATTCATCACCTTGCCAAATGTATTCAATGATGCTTTTGCCACAATGCCTGTTATTGGATGGATAATTTCATTGTTGTTCTATCTGCTCTTGTCGGTTGCAGCCCTCACTTCATTGATGTCGCTACATGAGGTTAGCACTTCTTTCTTCTTTGAAGAGTTGCATCTCAGCAGAAAGAATGGCGCTTTGATTGTTACCATAACATGTAGTATTATCGGAGCTTTCTGCTCTCTTTCGATTGGCGGAAGAGATTGGCTTACTGTCGGTGGAATGGCACTTTTTGATTTGTTTGACTTTGTTACAGGTCAGATATTCCTTCCTATAGGCGGTATGTTGACATGCGTATTCCTTGGATGGTTCGTACCAAAGAAACTCGTTCGCGATGAGTTTACTAACTGGGGAACAGTGTCAGGTGCACTATTTGGTGTATACCTATTCCTTATAAGGTTTATCTGCCCATTGGCAATATTAGCAATATTCTTGCATCAGTTGGGAGCTTTTTAAGTGAAGAGTGAAGAACGAAGAGTGAAGAATCCGATGGAAGTGAAGAGTGAAGAATTATATAGTTTTGAAAGATTAAATTTGAGAGAATAAGAAATATATAATGGAACAAAGAGGAAATTTCGGAACTAAGATAGGCGTGATCCTTGCTACTGCAGGTTCTGCAGTAGGTTTGGGTAATATATGGAGATTCCCATATATGACAGGTCAGGATGGAGGTGCAGCCTTCATCCTGATCTATCTTGTATGTATGTTGTTCTTGGGTGTGCCAGGAATGATAGCTGAGTTTGTTGTTGGTCGTCATTCTGCATCTAATGCCGTACGTGCATATAAGAATCTTGGTAATGGTAAACCATGGCATATTATCGGTGTAATCGGTGTTTTTACAGCAACTGTTATTCTTGGCTTCTATGCTGTTGTGGCTGGTTGGTGCTTGCAATATCTCTTTTCTTCGTTGATGGGACAAGTGAATGGAGATGCAGAATATGTGAAGACATATTTCATTGAGTTCTCTACTGATGCTGTAAGACCAATGGTGTGGACAATAGTTTTTATATTACTTACTCATTTTGTAGTGGTTAGAGGAGTGCGTCGTGGAATTGAAAAGGCTTCTAACTTGCTTATGCCAACTCTATTTATCCTGCTGTTGATACTTGTTGTGGCATCGTGTATGTTGCCTGGAGCATGGAAAGGAATAGACTTCTTGTTTCGTCCCGACTTCTCGAAGCTCACTAAGAATGCATTCCTTGACGCTTTAGGACAGTCGTTCTTCTCGTTGTCGTTGGGTACTGCATGCCTTTGCACCTATGCTTCTTACTTTAGTCGCACAACAAATCTTGCTAAGTCTGCCCTGCAGATAGCTTGCATCGATACTATTATCGCTATTCTTGCAGGTTTGATGATATTTCCTGCAGCATTCTCCGTAGGAGTAAATCCAGATAGTGGTCCGTCGCTGTTGTTTATCACTTTGCCTAATGTCTTTCAAGAAGCATTTGGCTCTTTGCCAGTAGTAGCTTATATAGTATCTGTGATGTTTTATGCTTTGTTGGCTTTGGCTGCACTAACCAGTACTATATCTATGCACGAGATTGGTACAGCTTTCTTCTATGAAGAATTACATATTACCCGCAAGAAGGGTGCTGCTTTAGAAACAATTTTAGCCGTATTCATCGGAATATTATGCTCGCTATCATGTGGCGCGGTAAAGATAAATGTGTTTGGTGTAGACTTCCTAAGCGCTTGCGACTATTTCACTTCTAATATATTAATGCCAATAAGTGCGTTGAGCACATCGCTCTTTGTAGGTTGGTATATTCAGAAGAAAACTGTTCACGATGAATTTACTAACTGGGGAAATACAAATGCTAAGGTGTTTGGCTTATGGCTCTTTGCCGTTCGCTTTGTTTGTCCAGTCTGTATTGTGGTGATATTCCTTCGACAGATGGGGATATTATAAACAGGCATTTTATAAGGATGTAATATAATAATCTATCAAATATGGAGTGGAGAGAATTCTTTTATTTCAACAGATCAGACCGTTCGGTAGTATTGTCGATAATAGTGTTTGCAGCAGTTGTATGGCTGTTGGCTGTACTCTTTGATAATACCGATGAAGTGGGTAAAATTGGAACCGTAGTATCACAGGATTCTGTTGGGTATAAAGCAACGGCAAAAGGTTTTTCTGCAGAAGAAGACGCCAAACCGTATTATTATAATGTAGGAGATGTAAAAGTTGAACGCTTTCCGTTTGATCCTAATACTGCTGATAGCACACAACTTCTGCGTCTTGGTCTTCAACCATGGCAAGTGAGGAATATATATAAGTATAGAGCTGCAGGCGGACATTATTCGCGGCCAAGCGATTTTGCGCGATTGTATGGGCTTTCTGCCAAGCAATATAAGGAGCTTGAACCATATATTCATATTTCCGCAGACTATCGTCCTGCTCAGGAAATGGCTGTTAAGGATGAAGTTGTTCACTCGAAAGATACCGCAAGATATCCACATAAGATAACACTTCAGCAACGTATCGCTATTAATAATGCTGATACCACCTTGCTTAAGCGAATACCAGGAATCGGCTCTTACTATGCTCGAAAGATAGTAGATTATCGTAAGCGTCTTGGTGGCTTCGTTAGTTTGAAACAGTTGAAGGAGATAGATGGATTCCCAGAGAGTACTTTGCAATATATGTGTATTCCTGATGGCGGAGTAAGAAAGATTAAAGTTAACAAGCTTACACTTAACCAGTTAAAAGCACATCCGTATATTAATTTCTATCAGGCTCGAGATATCATAGAATATCGTAGATTACGAGGACCATTGACGAGTATAGACAATCTGAAATTTCTTCCTGATTTCACTCCTGATGTGATTGAGCGACTGCGACCATATATGGAATATTAACTTTAAAAAGAAATAAAATGCAGGTAGAATTCCGTATTCTGCAGATATTTTTATAACTTTGCAAGAAATAAAAAAGTAGGCAATAGATGTTTATGAATAGTAGAAACAGAATAATAGGTATGTTGGTAGCCATCATCTTTATGATGGTGTTGCCTTCATGTGCCTTTGCTGACTCTGCTTCCGACTATAGTAAACATCATGAAAAAGACCTGTTAAAGGATGCTGCATCGGATAACGATTCGCAGAATTCTGCCATGTGGGGCAATGCTGTATTGCCAATACAAGTATGTGCACCACGTGTCTGTCGCACTATTGTTTCTTTTGAACCTTCTCCATTTAATGCCCATTTTATCGCATTAAATGATAATTATTCAATCACACAATCTTATACTTTTATTCCTGCTGGAGCTGCTATGGCTCCTCACTATCTCTTTTGCCCACGTTATTATTATGTAATAGCGTTGAGGCGTATTCTGTGTTAGAATCTTTGTTTCCACTCACGCACAAAGAATTTAATAACAAAGAATTTAATAACAGATTAAAAACAAAGAGATTTTATGGTAAAGATTAAGAATCTGGAAATGGCTCCTGCCGTTTCTGCTAATAACGATATTAAGATAACTTCCGCTTTCTGCGGATTTGTAGAGAACGCTGTATATTTGCCAACAAATAGCAAAGTGTCGGCTCATACTTTTGACTATGCTCCAGATAAAGGACGAGAAATGGCAAGTGCTTCGGCTAAGTCGGTAGATGAAATCGAACGATTTATGAAAGCCGGTAAAGTTGCAGATAGTGTAGCTATAGGTAATGTGAGAGCTGAAGTCTGTATGTCGAAAGATAAGCAGTTTATAATATACCAGTGGTTCCATTTCGAAGATTTCCATTATAAACCAATGTCTAAACCTATCTCGTATAGTGAGCACGATGCAGAGATAGTAAGTCAAATGTTTGGACTTTAATAATATCTTCCTCTATAGCCTTTAATGTAGGGTTATATTTAAAGGAAAAGGCGCAAGGAGAAATATTATTCTTCCTTGCGCCTTTTATGTCGGGATGACCAGATTCGAACTGGCGACATCTACGTCCCGAACGTAGTGCGCTACCAACTGCGCTACATCCCGATTCTTTTGCAAAGGTAGTGCAAGTGAGTGGAATAACAAAACAAAACATGAAGTTTTTGTTTTTTTATTCCCGAGCGCCGCCTACCTTTGAACAAGGCTGTTTTTTATTTTTATTATCACTTTTATCAATAAAAATTTGGTAGTTTGATATAAATGATGTACCTTTGCACTCGCTAAAGTCAAAATGACTATTTAGTAAGTATGGTGCCATAGCTCAGTTGGTAGAGCAAAGGACTGAAAATCCTTGTGTCCCCG
>ERZ1032113.152-NODE-152-length-22833-cov-7.714066_pt1 | contig 22833 bp, 23 predicted proteins | sample MGYA00518164_ERZ1032113 | MGnify/ENA primary metagenome ERZ1032113 (study PRJEB33719, sample SAMN04261305) | wastewater metagenome | biome: rural village; feature: human; material: feces | host: Homo sapiens | place: El Salvador | collected 2014-01-14 ... | reverse complement strand
TTTAATTCACCCTATAGATGCTATTAGCTACCCTATGTATTTCTTAACAAAACAAAGAGGTACAGGTGGAAATGAAAATCTATCTTTTTAATGGGTTTAATTTTTCAAAATTTATACTATAATATAAATGTAAAATAAGGAGATATTATGTCTGACGAAACAATTACTGTAAAACAAGATTGGTACGATGTATCAAAATACAAAGATGAAATTCGCCAATTTGTAAAACAGAAAAAAGTTGACCTAGGCTCTGTTCTTTCAATTATGCAGGGTAACTATATTAAACTATATAGAACAGTTTACTCCGGAACAACAGAATCAGATGTTGAAAGATTTCCACATTCTGCAGAAATGTTTAAAGTTTATAAAGCTGCAAATATTGAAGCAAGTTTATCTGGATATTCAGCATTATTAGAGGTAGATGGTGAAGATGCACACAGTGTTTTACTTGCACCAGAATTAAAAAAGGTTATGACTAAACAATTTAAGTCTATGGCTTTATTAGAAAAATTGTCTGGTGACACCTTAGATGATTGGATTTTAAAAGGAGAAGCAGTAGCTTTTATTAAGCTAAAAACTACAAAAGAACAATTTAGACAAAAACAAACTCTTTACGACCAAGAAACAGGAGAAGATGTTGCCTCATTTAAATTAGTAGGAAGCGTTCAATATAAAGATTTGGATATTGAAAGAATTGACCCGTTAGATTTTTATGTTGATGCTTATGATTATGAAAAAGACCCAGATGGATGCACAAAAATAATTAGAAGCTGGATATCTGCTGAAGAACTTCTAACATCCGACAATTATAACCTATTGTCAAAAGACGATAAAGATACAATTATTTCTCAAAATAACAAAAATGGACAAGGCTATCCTTATTTGTATTCAAGCACAATGACAAACGAAAGTCAATCAAGAACTGATAAAGATAGAATTGAGGTGTTAACATTTTATGGAAATTATATAACTTCAGATAATAAAGTTTTAAAAAATATTAAAGCAGTTTTAGTGGGAGGCTTTATTGCTAGAGTTGAATACAATCCGGTTACAACAAACAGAATTATATATGCACCTTATAAAATTGACAGAACAACACATAGAAGTGTTTCACCCTTAGCTTGTGTAAAACCTGTAAACAAGTTAATCAATCGTGCTACAGATATGTTCTTAAAAAACCTAGAAGATGCTGCAACTCCATGGTTGATTTATCAAGCAGGTGCAATTAGTCCGCAGGATAGAAAAGGGATTAGAGAGAGGAAAGAAATCGAATTTCAATCTATGTCTACCCCTCCTGAATTTTGGACTCCTCCATTCACAGCCGGTCAAGGTTTGGATTTACTAAATCTAATCTTACAGGAAAATAAAAATGTATTAGGTATTAACAACTATATTACTGGTGACGGTGGTGGGGCTGTTAGAACGGCTAGAGAAACAGCAGCATTACACCAAGCTGCAAACTCCAGAATGAGGGTTGAGACAGATGTATTCTCATATAGATTTATGTTACCTTTATTTAATAGATTTTATACCTTTAATAGAGAATTAGCTTTATCCCTTGAAGAGCCACTAGATGAAATTTATTCTGACCCAACTCTTAAAGTGTCAATAAGTACAAACGCTAGTAGGGCAGATAAAGAGGGTGAATTACGGAGACTAATGCAAATGTTACAATTGCCTATCGCTCAAATGATATTCTCTAACTTAGCTCCAGACCAAGTAGTTCTAGCAGTTAGATACTTAATGGCTAAAGCAGACTTAACGGATGCTGATAACTTATTGGAATTAGTGGATGAAGCGGGTAACACACAGGTGCCTATGATGGGTAAAGATGGTAAACCTTTAGAAGCAACTCTTCCTCCACAGGAAGCTGAACAACAACAAATACCTACTCAAGATATGAATATGTTAAATGAACAACAAGGAGAAATGTAAATGGAAAAACCTGAAGAAATTAAAGTTGAAGAGGAAAAACTATTAGAACAAGATGTTATGTCTGTTCCTAATGAAATACCTGAAGAGGAGGTTACAAAAAGTGAACCTGAAGCTGAAGAAAATAAAACTGAAGCAATTGAAGAACATCCAGCGGTTCCTGAAGCCAAACCTGAAGGAGAGGAATTGGAACAAGAGTCTAAGGAAGAAGGTTCAAGTCCTGTTGACGATAATGATAATAAGAATGATGAAACAAAAGATAAAACTGATGAAACCGGAATAGTAGGAGAGGAAAAAGCAACTGACCCCAACGAGACGACTGAACTCGACAAAGAAACCGAAGAAGGAGAGGAAGATAGATTTGAGGAAGAAAAAGTTTCTCCAGAACAAGCTGAATTGGTTGCTCAACTAGAAGAACTTCGTGCCGAAAAGGAAGATAGGGAAGCTCTTGAGGCTTGTAACAAAGAAGTTATGAAGGTTGAAGAAGAATTCAATCAATGTACGAATAAAATCGCTGAAGCACTGAGAACTTCTTTCGCTCAAAACGACATCGACCCAACAAAGTCATTAGAAGAACTTAGGAAAGAAAATCCGGCGAAAGCAACTTTGGCAGAACAATTCATTAGACAAGCTACAGAATTAAAAGCAAACTTAGAAAAAGCTGCAATGGAAGAAGTTGCAAAACATCAAAATGAAGTAATTTATAGAGCTGCTTCTAGGGAATTTGTTAAGATGGGGTTAAACCTTGAACAAGCTAAAAACGCAGTTGCAACATTTAAAAGAATTGTCAATGAAATCGGAGTAACTGATTTAGGCGATGACCTTAAAATGAAAGTTCAACTTGCTGCCGGAAGAGCTAAGATTGTTGTTCCAGAAGGAATGGTTGTACCCGAGGTTAAGCCTGCTAAGGCGGAAGGAGTCACAGACGACGACACTACAGATTTAAAAGAACCTTCCCCAGAAAAAGAAAAGGTTGAACCTGCAGAAGAACCGGAAAAAGAAAAAGATGTACCCCCTATTCCAGTAGTTGAGAAATCATCCGAACCAGTGGTTCAGAAACCAAAGGTTGAAGACTTTGAAGAAGGTGTAACTGGTAAAACATCTGTAAACGCAGGTACAATGATAAACGAGTTAAATGTACTTGATGAATTGGTTAAATTACCTTACAGGGAAAGAGCTAGATTTTATAAAGAACATGAAGACGTAATTGCAAAAGCTTTGTCTAAGAGAGGTTAATAATGAATATAGAAAAATTTTTTAAAGCTTGTCATAAAGCAATGAAACAAGAAATAGAAGAAGTTGTAACACTCAACATTACAAAAGAAGATGAAGAACAAGCTTCAAAAATCGCAAATCTTACAGCGGATACAATGATGATGTATGGTGTTCCTGTAGGAGGAGTCGGAAGAGCAATTATGAAGAAAGTAATTGCGTACAGTTTACGAGATATTAAAGATGGGGTAAACACTCCAGATAAATTGATTATCAGACGTGTAATTAACGAAATAAAAGAAGAGTCCAAAGACGTTTTGTAAAGAACAGTAGTCCATTTAAGGACGACGGAAATCCTAACAAGTGGTTAGGTCGGTATATGGCCAACTATGGCAGTAAGAGAAGTAATCTCGGTTTATTGGTGGTTAGGTCGAATATACCGTAGAAATGTAAAACAAAAGAAAGGAAAACAAAATGACTATTGATGAAAATTCACAAATTGCTAACGTAGGTGCTATTGGAAACCAAGGTGCACAACAAATGGAAGTAGCATATGCCGCTAAAATGGCTGCAGTATTAACTCAACCAATGGGTGATATGACAACTAAATTAGTTAACGAAGATTTCGCTGGTGATTTCTTCAAAATCGGTGACAGCGTTTCTATTACTAAGCCAGATGTAAACTCTGTTAAGTTTGAGTTCGGTGAAATTAACACTGGTAAAATCTTAGCTGGTAATACAGCTGATGTAGGTACTAATGGTGCTGCAAAAGACGCTAGAATTAAAGGAACTTATGCTGCATTCACTAAAAACATCTTAACTATTGACAAGTATGCTAAATACGCTTTCGCAGTTTCTAGATTAACTAAAGCTGAAGAAAGATGGAATGAAGCATCTGGTAACTTAGCCCTTGAAGCTCATAACCTAAGAACTGGACACAACTTATTAACAGCTAATATGATTGTTAATGATACAACTGTTCAAAGATTAGGTACTCCAGAAGCTCCAATTGAATTGGCTACAGCTGATGAATTATTTACTAAAGTAATCATCCCAGCTAAAACTAAATTAAGAGTTGCAGGTGCAATCGCTTCAGATGGTCATATCACTTACGGTTCAAACCCTCAACAAGGTGTAAATGATAGAGCAACTGTATTCGTTCCAGATAATGCTTATAACCTATTGTTAACTTCTGAATACTTCACTAAAGCTAGAGGAACTGATTTAGCTGATAAGAGAGTTGAAGGAAAATCAATTGATAGAGTTTTAGGTATGGACTTAGAAATCGAAGCTTGCCTAGACCCTAATAACGCTGACCTAGAACACAAAGTAACTATTACTGGTGCTACTGAAGGCGTTATGGCTGTAGTTATCGGTACTAAAAACCTTGTAACTAGAGCTTCAAAAGTTCTCCCACCAGATACATTCGTATCTCACGATAGATATGCTGATGAATACCACGGTTTAGAAATCTATGGTGAAAAATTGGTTGAACCAAAAGCAGGTGTTGTAGCATTTATTAAATTACCTGCCTAGTATAACAATTATATAATTCGTTTATAATGTTATATATTTAGAGAGGGGGTGGGGTAACCCATATCCCCTCTTTTCTTTAAAATATAAAAGGAGAAAAACAAAATATGTCAGTATTAGTAAAAGATTTGTATAATAGATTAGCTATCAATACAGGTTTTCCCCTTTATACAAACGAAACAGACACTCCAGACATAAACAGGTTTTTGCTTGAGCAATTAAGTGAAGCTTTATTAAATATAATTGATAACTGTTATATTTGCAATAATGTTTTAGAACGAGTTGATACAATCACCACCACGAAATTTAAAGATGAATATGGCGTTGATGGTGTTATCAAAAACGTTCAACTTATTCAGACTGGTGCAAACAAAACACTTAAATATAACCAGTTGTTAAACACTTACGATGAAATTGAGCACAAGGTTTTGGAAACAAATCCTGAAACCAATGAGCCAATAAAAGCAAGTAATACTGGTATTCCATCTGAGTATGTAATAAGAGGAGGATATTTAAAGCTTCTTCCTATGCCAGATGAGGAATACACTATCAAATTAACATTATCTACAACCGACCTCGTCTCAACGAATAATGACGAATTCAGAGATAGAATTGAGAGTATTGAAGATAGTATTTTAGCAAGTGATAGATTTTGCGATTTAGTATTATTAAAGGCTTGTGAATTAGTCTTTACGAGACTTCAAAATGCTTTAGCCGGATATTATTCTCAATTACTAAACGATAGAATGAAGACGTTCTTGGAACACGATATCGGTTCAGTAGAATTGATGAGAGGTTATGATAGACAAGGTGGACATTACAATTATAGAAGGGGGTTATTAGACTAATGGCTAAAAGAAAAGTAGATACATCTCAGGCTTTATTTACTGATTTTAGCGCAGGGTTATATCTTCTCGATACTCCTAGAGGATATGGCGAACAACTCTCAAGCTTAGCTCTTATCGGAGGAAGAAACGTTTGGTCAGAAAAAGGGGCTTTAGTTCCTCAATATGGATATGATGTAAAAGCAACAATCCCAAACAATGAAAAGATTTTATGCATATCCGAAGACGATGCAGCTTCTTCATCTATTTTTATTATAACAAAAAATATTGAGTCTAATGCGGGTAATGTTTACCTTTACACGGCTAAAAGCGGATTAAAGCAATATAAAACAGTTATCCCATCTATAGAAGAACCTATTATCACTGCAAGAAATGGCAATAGTTTAATTCTTAGAACTGCAGGTGTAAACTATTATTTTGGTTCATATTATAGCGAGTCTCCAGAAAATGAAATAGATACTAATTTAGATATTTCAACCTATACAACTTATTATGAGGCAACCATACCAGAAGAAAGCTTACCTTATTACTGGGAAGGGAAAGAAGTTGTTATTAAAACCGCAGATAAAAATGTACCGGTTAAAGTTGTATCCATTACAAATACGGAAACAACTATCAGCCAACCTGTAAAAGTATCAACATTAAAGAATTATGTAAATAACAACAATGAGGTTGTCATAACCGTTCCGTTTACCCTTAATAATTTAGATAAAACTATACTTGCCCCTATTGTAACAGGTATGGAGTCAGATGGTGATTGGTTTGTTGGATATATGCAACCTACTAATCAATTAAGAGTTCGTATTCACGGTAAAAGCGGTGATACGAATAAATATGGGACAATTACCTTTGATAAGTCTTTTTCTGAAGCAGGTGCAAAATATGAATTTAAAATCTTTTTAAATTATAGAAATAATACAACATCTGTTGAGTTATATAAAAACGGGACTTTCCTAGACACTGTAAGTGATAAACAGTCCTTAACTATTTTTAAGGATTTATTTAGTGTTCAATACGCAGATAAAGAAATCAATCCGAATGCAATTGTAACAGTGGACGGGAAAATTGTATCATCTATACAAGAACCAGCTTGTAAATTAAGAATGACTGTTTTAACTGGAAATGCACATACAACAATAACTGAAAAGGTTAATTTGATTGAACAAACAATACATACCCTGACTTTTCAGTATAAACCGGAAGAGGTAAGTGAGACAAATCCTGCTGTCAATATTATCCCCGAGGTAATGGGTTTTTGTGCTAACAGGCTTTGTATATCTGACGTGAGTGGGAGAATATATTACTCTGGAGTTGGTGTTGTAGATAACTTTGAGCAATCTATGGGTGCTGGATTTTTCGAGGGGTTTAGTGATGATAACTCAAAATGTTTAGCGTTAGAAGACTATTATAATGGTGTTTTAATTACTAAACAAAACGGTTTATACTTTTTAGCCTTTGGAGTTGATAGCACTGATAGTGTTTCAGCCGGTAGTACAATCGGAATATCCATTAAGAAAATTGCTCAAATTGGACAAGAATACGCAAAAGACCACGTTATTGTTGATAAACAAATTTTAGCTTATGATAGCAATTCTGCTTCACTTCTCGTAGCTGCAGCAGTAAACGTATTCGGGTCACTTGTAGCAGGTAAAACCCTTGTAGATTCGGAAGGATTAAACGCAACAAACTTCGGCATACCTGACCAAAAAAGAACCCTTGTGTATAACTCTGAGGCAAGAGTGTTAATTCTTTATTATGGAGAACAATTAAAAAACGGCATTGTTTATGTTCCGTCAACAAAAGCAATATTCCCTCGTGAACTCGATTTAACTGCGCTTGATTTCCAAGGCTTTAATCAAGGAACTTTAGGTGTTAGTGGAGACGGTAAGATATTTCAAGATTATAAAAAAGGTACAATCATAGAAAATCTTACAGGTATTGCAACCTTTGAAGCAATCGGATTAAGAGATAATCGTATAATCTGTGGTTCATTGTTGGAAATTTCAGAATTAAACAACGTTGAATATGATTTAACGGTAAGTAATACTCAAGTATCATTGCAGCATATAACGCCTAATACATCTATGGGAACAAACGAAAGTAATACAAAAAACCTTCCTCCAATGATATATTCAAATAAAAAGAACAACTCATTGTATAATTCTTTTTCTACCCAACGAAAGTGGGCAGATAAGATGTCAAACTGTACAAGAGTATACGCTCCAATGTCCGGTCGATATGGAGTAGGTTTATCTTTTGAATTTCCTAAAGCAGAAGCATTCTGCCTAGCAGCAATACTTATAAACGATTTTAGTCAAGGAAGTTAATCTATGAAATACAGACAAATGAAAGAACAAGATTTATTTAAATTCGCCCAAGATATTAAGAGTTGTTATGACTCTTGCCATCTTGTTTTTGATGACCAAAATCCCTTAAAAGGTTTGAACACAGAGGGGTTATTATTATTCCTAAAAGATTATATTGAGGCTAATGACTCAAGCATAACAGCTATTCTGGATGATAACGAGTATTTTCTTTATGGTATCGTTATTTTTGACAATATAAGAATGGGCGTTAAAAATTCAGCTCAAGTGCATATTGTTAACGACCGCTCTATATGGGGACATAGAATTAAGGATATATACAAACAAATAATTCATTGTTCTATTTTCGATATTTTATATGCTGAAATTCCGGCTATTGCGGTGGGGGCTATTGGAATGTGTTGCAGGCTTGGATTTAAAAAAACCGGATATATTCCTTTGATAGCTCCTTATACAAATTCAAAAGGTGAAGAAAAGGTGTATGATGTACAAATATGGAGTTTGATTAAATGAGATTTCATAGAAAAAAAATAACCGCCGATGCAGCTGGAAGAAAACACGGATGGAGAAGCGGATTAGAAAAGAAAATGCAGGATAAACTTCAAGAACTGGGAATAGATGACAATTACGAAAGTAAAACTTTTGAATATGTTGTTCCAGAAACAAAACATAAATATACCCCAGACTTCCCTGTATCACCCCATATTGTAATCGAAACAAAAGGGTTGTGGGAAGTTAACGATAGAATGAAAATGTTAAGACTTAAAGAACAGTACCCAGAAATTGAGTTTAGAATGTTTTTCCAAAACGCTCAAAAGAAAATTAAAAAAGGGAGCAAAACATCTTACGCAGATTATTGCGACAAATATGGATTAAAATGGGCAGAAAAGACTTTACCTCAAGAATGGATAGATGATATCATCTTAGATTTAAGAGGAGAGTACAAATAATGGCTTGAACGAACAAACGAGGCGGAGTACGGAGGTGATGAATAATTTGATTGAATAAAGTTAACATAATAAGTGTTCTGTTTACCCTGTAAACAAAACTTTACAGTTGATAAAATTTTTACAATTTAAGTGTTATAATATTATTGTGCAAACTATTTAACAAAATATTAAAACGTTTGTTATAATAATGAAGAAGGAGAAAAAATGAATTATGGCATTTAAACACGCGAAAAAGAAGCAAACCGACTATAATATAGGCGGTAAAGCGATTTCCGATACAGCTATTCCACTGTATCAAAAAAACTTGACAAGAATGGACGAATACCTCAGCGACCCAACCGCACGTCAAGACATGTATCTTAACAAGTATTATGGAGCTGATAATGTTGACCAGTCTGATTTTCTACGTAATTATAAGCGTGCTATGGGACAAACCACAGCAAATAATTATTCTGCCACAACCGGAGGCTATAGTTCATCTGGGCAGAGAGCTTATGACGATAATCAAAGATACTGGAATGATTATGCTTCAAGACTAAGAAATCAAGGTGTTGCAAACTCTTATACTATGGCTAACCAAGATTATCAAAATATGGTTGGTGCAAACAGTTCATACCAAAATGCTTATAGCCTAGGGAAAGCTTATTCTGATATTGACCAATATAATGATATGGTTAACCAAGCTAATAGCCGATGGTACACCGGTCTTATGGACACGTTAGGGGACGCAGGAATTTCTTCTGGAAACCCTTGGGGTATGGCTATCGGGGCTGCTCTTAAAGGCGGTGCCGCTGCCTTAGGTACAGATGCAGCCGACCAATTATCTGCAATGAACGGAACAGGTTCAACCTCTCAAGGTTCAAGAGAAGCATCCTCTTCATCTAATTTAGGTGGAGCTTTCCAACAAGGTTGGACTGGAATTAATACTCTAGTTAACGATTGGAAGACCGGTAATAAAAAGTACTATCCTAAATGGGCTGGAGGAAAAGGTATTCAACCGCAAAAGGTAAATACCGGAGGAAATTCTTTATTTTCTAGTAGCGACCCTTGGACTGCAACGGTAAGGAGGTAAATAGATGGTTAATACAGCAGATATAAAAAGACTAATTATTAAGATTGCTACTGAAGAAGGTGTTGACCCAGCTATCGCCTTAGCCATTGCTGAACAGGAAAGCGGATTTGACCCTAATGCAAGAAACAAATCTAACAAAGAAGACTCAATTGGGCTATACCAAATAAATAGAATGGCTCATCCGGATTATACGGGGGGAGCTAATCCAGAAGCGAATATTAGATATGGATTAAGATATTTTAAAGGTCAACTTGCAAGAGCAAAAGGAAACGTGCCTTTAGCCTTAGCCGCATATAATGGCGGTTGGGGAGGGAAAAACTCAACACAAGCTCAAAACTATTCTAAGCAAGCTTTTAATAGAATTGGAAAGTATGCCAGTGTGTCTAATAATGCAAATAAAATTGCATTGAATTATGATGATGCAACCACGCCAACCTTAAAAGGTGGGGTAACAGGTATGTCTGCGAATTTAAATATTCCTGACCCAGAACGTCCTAATTATCAACCATATATAACTTCTCAGAATAGCGTTGCAATTAGCAATGGAAAGGGACTTCCGCCTATGCGTTTGACAGGGGAAGAATTAGGGGCGATTAACGCAATTATGGCTCCTATAGAAGCACCACGAGATGTGCGTCCTGATGTTGTTATAGGTCAAGATGAAAACGGCAAACCTGTTACTGTGACAGCAAGTCAATACAATCAAATGTTGAACGAAATGGATGCTCAAAAAATTCAACAATTAAATCAAGATTTGCAAGAACGACTTCCTGAATTGTCGAAAGCTGAAATTCAACTGGGGGGTAGAAATGCATACGACACACTTCTTGGTTTAAGAAATGAATATAATAACGCCATTGCTAACGACCCAAGATGGGATTTGGTTCGATTGACTCCTGAACAGGCGCAAGACGCAATGAATATTTTAAGCGCTCAACAAGGGGCTGGAACTTCAGGTATTACAGATAAGGCTAAGTTTTATCAGATGATGAACTCACTTCAAAATTACCAAACGCCTATGGATAACGCTTATGATTTAACAAATCAAGAATATTTAGTTCAACTAAAAAACATGGAACAATTCCAGAAAGATGCGTTAACTTTAGCTCAAGGTAATCAGGCTTTAGCTAAAACATTAATGGAACAAGCTGTGGCAGGCAATGGTGATGTTATTAACGCAATACAAAAAACAGCTGAAGCTCGTATGAAACAAGAGGCAGAACATCAAAAGGAAATACAATCTGGTTTTGATACCATGCAAAATACTCGACAACAAGGAATGAATACTTTCTATACTGAACTTCCTAAGCTAAGACAAGACCAAAATAAATACGCTAATACCTATAATTTGACTAGATATGGAACAGATGTAAGTAAGTATAGCAACGATACCAACGTAGCAAAAGACTTAATCATGCCGGAAATAAAAGAAACAGCAGAAAAACCTAGACATGATATCGAGTTCCAACAAAAACAACAGGATTTAGGGATTAAACAACAAAATGCCGATACAAATAGGACGAATGTCATAATGGCAAACAGTGGTTACTTAGGAACAATAAACCCTGATTTAGCAAAGAAAATAGTTGGAACAGTTCCGTCCGTTAACAGAACGTTCGGTAGTCCTGATGCTAAACAATCAGTGAATTTATTTAGTCTTGAAAATAATGTAAAACAAACTCCTAGCCTGAGAGATTATCTTGATTTATTAAGTGGAACAAGAGGTTACGAATAATGGATTTTTCACAATACATACAATATGTAAATGACTCCGCAGATGAAAGAGCAGCTTATTATCAAAACCTACTTGAGAATGCAAGGCAACAATCTGTTCCAGTGGAAGCAGCTCCATCGAGTTCAGGGAGTACCTCCGGTTCATTTAATGGAAAAGCTCTTGAGGAAATTCAAAATCTTCAAGAACAACAGGATGTGCAAAAACTTAAAGATGGAAATAGAATTCCATTAAACTGGAGTACTTGGTATTATGGAGGCTTTCCTAACGCTTATCAAAACCTGAAGGACATTGGTACGGGCGTTGTTAGTATGTTCAGTCACCCTATTGCTAATGCAGTAAAGTTTGGAAAGTATGAGCTGAAAAATGCAAAGAACACCTTTAATGAAGGTCGTATTCTTGGAGAAATGCTTAAGGATGGTAATGCTTCTTTAGGTGATGTTGTAAATCAAATCGGTATGATGGGTTACGTAAACCCACTTACCGCAACAGTAAGGGATGCGGCTGACCTATGGGGGAAAAGCTATAGTGTAAGTACCAAAACACCAGCAGAATTTGTTAAAGCTGGAAAACAAGGTGGACTCAAGGGCGTCGCAAAAAAGGGGGTTCAACAAGCTTACAATACAGCGAATGCAATGTTTCAAAACCCTGTTGATGTGGCTTTGGACGCTATAGGTTTAGGAGCCGGAAAGATTGTCAAAGGGGCGCTATCCAAGACAGCTTTAGGTAAAAGCATCAAAGCTGGTGAAATTGTTGAAAAAGGAGTCAATGTTAAAACAGCAGGTGTTCAAAAGGATATCAATAAACTTGGCGACCAACTGCAAGTCATCAAGAAAGATAAAAATATTAACCTTGAAGACTTAGTTAAGCGAGCTGAAGAAACTGGGGATTGGACAGGTGTACCAGTTGCACAAAGAAAATTACTAAAAAACTTTTCTGACGATTATCACACAATTGCTCAAAAGCACAGTCCATCAACTGCCGTTGACCCTGAACACTTAACAGTAGCTCAGAATATTGCCCGTAAGAATAACATAACTTATCGTGAAGCAGAAAAAAGAATAATAGCTTTAAATGACTCAATCCCCGAAGGGGTTGACAAAAATATAGGTTTGAAAAATCTAGCCGAGCAAGGTGACGAGCTTGCTAAACAAGTTATTGATGCCAAACAAGGTTTCTCCGAAGGAAGGCTATTCCCTGTTACTCACGCCTTAACTGAAGCAGTAGATTTAGAGAAGCTTGGAGGAAGAGTTGACGATTTAGACAGAATTTATGCTGGTAAGTTTTCTACAAGAGAATACGGCCTGACTCCTTATGCCGAAGTTGCCAAGTCATTAAAACGCCCATCTGAATTTTTGGATGGGTTAAGTCAACAATATGTTGGAAGAAGTATTAAGGACGAATTGCAAAGCGGAACATTAAATGGCAAAAGTGTTGCTTCTACTATTGAAAAGGATAATGTTTACATCCCTAAATCATCTTTAGAGGGAGCTGACACACTCCAAAAAATTCGAGAGAAAGCATCTACTAAACCTATAAACGCTGATGATATTGCGATTGATAAAAGAGTTCTTAAAGAATTATCAAACCAAACTAAACAGTTTGGAAAGTTTTTTGCCACTGACTTGGCTAATGATTTAATAAATATCAATAAGGGTACTAAACTGGCTTCAGGGACGTACTTAGGTGCGAACGCAATTGGTGGTGGCATTAATGCTATACTGGCTTCAGGGTTACATACTTTAGATGATTTCACTCATGCATTAAAAACTCACGGTCAATTATCTAAAAATCTTGGAACGTACAGAAATGTATCAACCTTAAAAGACGCCAAAACACCTTGGTTAAAACCAATCACAACAGTTAATAAATATACTACTGGTGCAATTACGGAATGGCTTGATAGGAAAGTTCAAAACACATTCTCTGAGATGGCAGCACACAGACAGCTAAGACAAAGAGGTGTCCTTCCAAAAGATAGACTTAACGCCCTAGATGAACTTGATGCATCTTCTCTTGGAGATGTTATAGAGGGAATTAAAGCAGAGGCTATGTTAAACTCTACAAGAACATTTCTACCTAGATGGATGGTTGAAGCTGGTTCCGCACAAAACTATTTCTGGAGATGGAATGATACTGCGGCGAGAAGTACTTTATACATGCTTCAACACCACCCAATTACAGCAAACCTCATCTTAAATAGAATTCTTGCGGATATTGGTTTTGACGACGAAATGCAAAACAGATTAAATCTAGGCGTCAAATCAGATAAACCTTTTGTAACGTATAGATTTGATGAAAGAACAGGTCAAATAAAAGAGGGTTCTCTTGAATGGATACCACAAATGAATACATTCAAAATGGTTGGGACAATCGGAGACCTCAAAGAAGGTTTCTTTAAAAATCCAACTCAAGCACCTATCTTTATGACTTTAGCAAATGCAATTCAAGGAAAAGACCAATACGGTCGAGCTTTGAAACGAGCTGAAAGAGACCCATCAGGTAGATTAAGGCATTTATATGACGGAGCAAAAAGATATTATATAAGTGACAGAGGTATAGTAGAACAAGGTACGTCAGCAGATGAAGTTATTTCTACATTCGCTAAAGAAACAATTGGTATCTTGAATGCAGCAAATAAAACTGGCTTACCTGTTGCAGGTACTCTAACCGGTAATAAGTTCTATCAACCTTATGGTCAAAGTATGTTTGGTTCATTCGGTCGAGATGAATTAAATAGTAATATTATATCAGGCGGAGACCCACGTAAACCGAGAGGATTGACAGATGTAATGAGTTCACTAATAGGATATTACGAACAACCTTACATTCCAAGATTTGAGAGCGATGTACCACAATTTAGTAAATCATCATTCGGTGGTTTAGTCAGAGGGCAACGTTATGATTTAATAAAGAAAATGAGAGGTTACTAAAAATGGCTAATAAATTAAGTAGATTTTCTTTACCTAGAAAAGACTGGTATGACAATCAAGGCACTGACCCAAATACCGGAGAAATTATTGGTAGAATTTACAAAGATGTTTTAATTGAAAACTTTAATGCAATAGAACAAAAGTTAATTGAAATATCTAAGCTTGATGCTTTTGATGTAAACCTCCCAGATTTCTCAAAAATAGTTTATCCAGATGTTACACTTGACTCAGAGGAAGATTGTATTGTAAACTTGCGTTCTCTTATGGATATAATGGACTGCCGAAACTATCCAATTTCTTGTTCTTTCAACGGAACAAAATGTACTAAAATGGTATTCTATGATGCAAATAACAAGCTTATAGAAAGATTAGATACACAAGAAACAGGTGCAAGCAGCGAAAAACCTTGGGTATATTGTAAGATAGCTAATGGAGACGTTTACGCAAGCGAAGAAAGTACAACTCCTACAAACTGTATGTTTATAGGATGTTATACAGACAATTTAATTAAATGTATTGAGAGCGGATATCTAATAGGTAAAAACTTATTGCAGGCTTTATCCAGAATGGCGTTCCAAAACCTAGGTAATATTACAGCCCACCAAGGCGATAGAGATGCCCACAACTGGACAGATAATGGTGATACAGTTGGGCATTCTGATACAGAAAGACATAGTGGTTCTTATTCGTTTGCTAAGTGTAAATACGGAAGGAAGACAAGATAATGGGTTTTGATTTTTTTAATACCTCAAGTTTGGCTTTTGGTTCAAAGTTAACAACTGCATTCAATCAATTAGAAAAATTAAAGAATGAAGCCCTGCTTAACCTTGAACAAGTATTAAAAGACCAAGAGGTTTACAACCAATATATAGGTCGAAATTATCAAGTACCAGTTCCATCTACGGGGGATAACCCCTGTAGAGTGGACGAGGTATTCCAGATAATAGATGCCCCTTTTATTGTTAAAGATATGAAATATGAGAATGGACAGTTCTATGTTTCAATTGTAACCTTTAACAGTGATACTCTAAGAATTACTGTAGCTACCGGCATAACAGATATGAAAGAAGGTTCTGCTTACTACAGGCAAGCTATATCAAATATTTCTACCGGTCGAGAAATAGAATTTGTCTCAAAAACAACTGTGGCGTCAGGGCAAAAACTGTTCGACTTTAGAATAGATAAAGATGGGTTTATTTGCTTAGAAAATATATCTGATTATATACAAGCTTCAGACTATGCAAACTATTCTTCTTTATCTTACGGAGGAGCAATAACATTTCCTTACACCGCAACAGATTACGAATGTATTATTGCTGTAGGTAATCAAGGCTCAGCAGATATAAAACTAAATGGAACAACAATTTTAGGTTACTGGGGAGCAGATTACTCTAAGAGATTTGTAGTAGTCTATATGAAAAAAGGTGACGTATTAACTGGAGCAAGTTGGGGCTTGAGAGTCAAATATAATGTTAAGTAAAGGAGGTGAGATAAAACAAAATGAAAAACTTTAAAGGCTTGGTAAAAATCTCAGATGTGCAAAATGCTTTCGATGAATTAACTACAAGCATAAATAATATGATAGATAGTTACAACTATTCAGCTAAAGTGTTAGACATTGACTATACTAAGGGTTCAAAAGAACTCGCATCGAGTGGCTACAGTTTATCCGTTGGTGGACTGAAGAAAATCATAAACACCTACCAAGGTTGCACTGTTGGATGTAAAGCGTTTAAAATTGATGGAAACCATTGCAAGGTTACTGCCGGTTATGTATTTGCAAATAACAGAGTGTACCGAGTTAAAGAACAAGACTTAGTTGGTTCAGGCTCAGTATTATATTATGATTTAGATAACGATAAATTAACCTTTGGTGCCGGTGCAACAAGTTCTGTTCAAGATATTACAATTCCTCAGATATCAAACAATACTTCTTGGGGTAATATTTGGGCAAGTTATAATAGCGATAGAGCTTGGCAGGCAACGAAAACAGAACCATCTGGAACAGCAATTCCTTATGGGGGTTGGATAAGTGGTTCAATAAATACCAATGCAATGAACTGGACTTGGGCTTGGGATTTCCCTCAAGAGATTAGTTCGGCACATGTCAAGTTTAATGTTTATAAAGCCTTCTTTGCAAATCCATTTACTACAACAGTTGTAGGGGGAGCTATTTCTAACTATACCGTAACAGACGCGGGAGATGGCACTGTATGGGTTGAATGCAATATTACCAATGCAAGAGGCATCAGGGTAACTGCAAATCAATCTTATGGTTCATTCTGTGTTATTGGTGCATTCCAACTTCTAACTCCTAAAGCAATTATTATTACTGGAGGAGATGAAAACGTTGGACAACTTATTAAAGTTTGCGATTTAAACTGGAATAGAGAAAGTAAGCAACTTGCAACAATAAATAAAACAATGTCCGAAAATAGTAATAGGTCGATTACTATTCAACCTCGAAGTATAGGTGTCGGACAAAACGAGGGATATCTTGGAACAGGTGCATTTTGTTGGGCAACAGATGGGGTATATGATGGAGAGGTTAAAATCTTCGGAAACCAAATCTCTTCAACTTACAACTCGGGGGGAAATAGATTAAGATATTTTACTATACCAACATACCTATTTATTCCAAAGAATGTTTCAAACCCTCTAAGCGGAAGACTTATGAATACGTACTACCCTAATTATAAGAACTAAAAGAAAGGTGGGTGAATAAATTAAATTATGCCTTATATTGATGCTACGTGTATAAAAGGTCAAAAAAATATATTCTCTTCAACAATTGAAATAACTGAAGATAATGGCGTTTCTTTTGTTCCTTTTGATTTAAACGCTTATTCTGTTAGGTTTAGGGTTTTAGGCGCTCCAACGGCAGATGCGAAAACATTAATAGAAAAAATAATTACACAAAATACAGATATAGAAGTAATAGGACAAATTGATAACCCATCTAACGGTTCTTTTACTTTTACAATAACAAAAGATGATACGGATATTCTTGGCTTGGGGAAATTTCCAATCAAGTTGGATTTACTTGATGCAGCCTCCGGAAGTGAAATATATTCACTGACACTAGGAGATGAACGAAGTGAGTTTAACTCAATAAGAGTAGTACAAGTATAAAGGAGGAAAACAAAAAATATGGCTGACTTCAAATGGTACCTAAACCGTCAAGGGGTGAGAGGTGCAAAAGGTGATAAAGGCGAAAAAGGTTTTTCTCCTGTTATCACAGAAAAAGAAAATACAAAAAAATCTTATGTTTTACATATCCAAAATGAAACTGATGATACATCTTTTGATACACCAAACCTAAAAGAAGGGCTTGTTCCTGAAGATTTAGGTGGAGATTATGTAAAGCTAAATAGAGATACCGGAAAACAATATTATGGAAATATTGACGAAGGTACAAATACAATCAAGGGTATAGTAAGATTTGCTACAGACATAGAAGCTTCAAGCGGAGAAGAGGTTACAGCAGCTGTCACGCCTGACCAAGTAGCAGCAAGCTACACAACAAAGGCTACTACGGACAAATTGTCTGCAGACTTAATAGCTTTAACAACTCAAGAGCAAAATGATGTTATAGCTTTAGGAAAGAGAATTACAACGAATGAAACTAATATTAGCTCAATGAAAGCTGATATTAATAGTATTGCTTCTGACAGTGCAAGCCTTAAAAATAGCAATAAGTTTACCGGAACTAATACTTTTACAGGAAAAGTTAATATTGCTGGTGCACCACTGGAAGTTGATGGGGTTGCAACTCTTAATCAAGTTACTGCAAAGTACCTTAATTCTGTAAATATAACAAGTTCTGGAGAGATAAATGCAGTATCAATCAAAGCAAACGGACTTCGTTCTGATGATATCCAGACTGCTGAAAATAAGAAATATCTTACTGAATTAGATGTAGATAATCAAACTATTCAAGTTGTTAATGGTAAATTACACGCTAACTTAGATGAGTTAGGTAATGAAGTTAACGATTTATCTGGTCGTGTAACAGCCAATGAAGCAGACATTTCCACAATGAAAACTTCTCTCGGTATGAAACAAACGAAATTAACTGCTGGAGCAAATATCACATTAACAGATTTATCTGATGGAACAGTTAAAATTGACGCTGCTGGAGGTGGCGGTGGTGGAACAGGTGATGTCACCGCTGCAGGAGATAACGTATTTACGGGTAACAATACCTTTGACAAAACCATTAAACTGGGCAATGAACAAGGTGTTAATTTTGGAACTAATGCTGTTAGAATTTTTGACACTGAGTACCTTAGACTACATACATTCCCAGCAGGAAATGAAGGTGATTATATATCTCACGACTTGGAATTGGATGCATCAGGAGGTGGAGATGTTATTCTTTGTCCTTCAGACGTAACAATTCAAGACGGTATGACGGGTTCAGAAATAACGCTAAAAGGTAAAGTTTGCGACCTAAATAGAAAAGCATATATTAAACAAGATACAGTTGAAGCTGGAGATAATATTACGGTTACTCAAACTGAACTAGGTGTTAGAATTTCCGCAACAACACCAACGATTACAGTTATTGATGGTGGCGATAGCTCAGCTAACCAATAAAGATAAAAGGGGTTGAAATATACCCCTAACTATCTTATAATAAAAATAAATACGTCGTCAGACGGACGACTAAAACAAAGGAGGTAAACAAATTATGTTTATAGCTAAACAGAATAAATTAATTGTTCAGTTGGCTAGCACAAAAGAAGAACTTGAGGAGAAAATAAAGTTCTGTCCCAATTGTGTAATAGAAGAAACAGATAAAGAATACAAACTCTTTGGCGGTCAAATTCTTCTACCTGAAGAAATAACTCAAAAGAATAAAGAACGAGTTGCGATGTTAAAAATGACTCCTAGAGACTTTCTTTTGGCTTGTACACAGAAGTTGGGTATTAAATGGGCTGACCTCAAAGCACTTATGGACGCAAACGAACAAGTAGCTATAGAGTTACAATTCTGTAATTTTGTATATAGAGGCAATCCTTTATTAGATAAACTATGCGGTCAATTTGGCGTTACTCCAGAACAGTTAGATAACTTATTTAAGGCAGCCAATGGCGAAGAAGCAGTGGTGGAGGGTTAAATAGATGACAAAAATACAATTAAGACGTGATACGGCTGCAAATTGGACAGCAAATAATCCTACTCCGGCTTCAGGTGAACCTTGTTTTGAAACCGACACGGGTAAATTTAAAATTGGTGACGGCACAACAGCTTACAATGATTTAGCTTATCAAGGTGAAAGTTCTGCTCCAACCAATATGGTTACAATAGATACAGACCAAACAATTACTGGCAAAAAGGTTTTCTTGCAACCAAATAGTTCTAATAAAGGTTTAAATGTGGCTTTAGGAAGCAATGCCGCAAATCCCGACGTTAATATTCATATCGGGAAGTCTACCTCTTCTGATTTTACAGGTGGAATGATTAGATTTGACTCAACTGCTGCCGCAATAGTAGGGTTACAACAACAAAATTCGGATGGAACGTTAAAGTTTTCTTCATCTGGACATACTACTTCCTACGCAGCAGGTAACACTTATATTCAAAACAGTGCCGCTTGGGGTAGTGCAAAATCAGGTATTCATATACCAGCTAATTCGGCAATTTATCCAAAAGTCGAAATTGTTGGAGGTTCTAATACCGTAAGTAGCTCTTCTGGAGTAGATGCGAAAGTTTCTATAGGTTATGAAGGCTTAGGTGCTTGGGCAGGGAGAAAAGGCGTTTTTATTGAAACAAGCGCAACAACAAATGCAATTGACTCGGGAGCTAAATTATGGTTAGGACAAACCAATTGTCGTTCTGCTATCTATCCTGTTACCGATACAGTCATGGGTAGATGCTTAAATTTTGAAACATACCCTGCAAATGCAACAAACGCAACTTTATCAATTCAGAAAAAAGATGTAGTATATACTGATAGCGATGGAGTGGTTCATAGCCTTATCTCAGGTAGAGGAGCAAACACAAATTTGAGCAATCTATCCGACACAGGGAAAAATAATTTAATAGATAATAATTGTTACGATTTTGATAATCCGACAAATATTACAGTCGGTGCGACCGGAGCAAGTTACACTATGCCTGCAACAGGCCTTCTTTATATTCAAGGAGCTACGTCAAGTTCAAGTGGTTATGTAGGCTATAAATTACCAGACGGAAACTTTAATAATGTAAGAACTCCTCTAGGTTCTGGGGCAACACTGGCTGTAACATTAAGAGTTAAAAAAAGCCAAACAATTATTATTCAATATGGAGAGACTAACAATATGAAAGCCTTAGTTTACCCTTGCTTTCCCAGTAGTGGGGGGGGGTAGCGACGACATAATTGTTCTTGACTCAGATGGTATGGGTTTAACAGTTAAAGCGGGAACGTACACATCTGGAACAAATGAACAGGTTACGGAAGCAAAAACTGTTACCCTCCCCACAGATACATATTTTAAGGTTAACGACTACGAAGGCAATAGCGTAATGCTACTAAACAGTGAATATAATCAATTAACTGGAGAATTGACTCCAACTCAAATCGGAACCGGAAACAGTGTTAATAACGGGTTAGACGGTCAAAGTGGTTGGACAGGTTTAACCGGTGTATCGGGAGCCAATGGGTCTGTTATATCTACTTTCCAATTAACACCAGAAAAAGGGAAAGGTTTATATACAACCGACACGGTTAATATAGATGGAGATGTTGATGCGAATATTAAATGGGCTTATACTGGAACGAGTATTACCGACACGACAAGTAGAACTATGGAACTTAAATTGTCAGTACTTCACAGCGATGGAACCGAAACTTTGTGTGGCACAAAAACCGAAAGTCAACCTTGTCAACAAACTATAACAGTTAACACCTCAAACAAAACTGTAAGTCTCTCTGGTTCATGGTATAAAACATACAACTTGAACACAACAATCCCAGCAAAATCTATGGTAGATGGAGATAAATTAAAATTTACTGTTACATATAAGAATAGTACATCTGCAAGCGGAATACGTCACGCACAAGCTATTCAACCGGAGATAACATCAAATACAATAACTGGAACGGTTAATAAGATAGGTTTTGAAGACGGTATGACCGAAGGAACTTATATTATAACAAACGACGATAGAAATATATGGGATTTAGGTTATATAACAATGTCAGATACTGTAGCAAATAAAATGGATAAATGGACGAAAACCAATTCATAAAAAACAAAAAGGGGTTTAATTTTAACCCCTTTTGTTTTATAATATATATATAAAAGACAAAGGAAATCACAAATATGTTTAACGATGATAAATATGATGAAATAGAAGCAATTATAATGCTAACTATAGGAATAATTGGTACAGTGTTATTTTTTCATTTTATGTAAAGGAGAAAACAAATGGATAAAAAACAACAAGCATCTGAATTCGCAAAAGGAATTAATGTAAGAGTACAAAAAACAAGATTTGGCGACATTATTAAACTAGGAATTAACGTTGAACAAATTATGGAAAACCCAATCAATGAAGCTGGTTTTATTAATATCGAATTAAAGAAATCAAAAGCTGGTAATCTTTATGCCACTATTGCGTGACCTTTAGAAAAACAAACCTTGCTAGAAGGTATGAAGTAATCCAGTTTGGAATTAAACAGGTTATTGCCGGTTCTTCCAGCCTTAAATGAACCGCCTATTTTCTTTAATTAAAGTCAAGGGAGGCATCGAAAAATGATTAGTGTAACAACTTTATTAGCGGGAATTAATACTTTATTACTAGTTATCTTTGGATGTCTTTATGTAAAGAAAAACTATGTAATTATGACATCTGAAGAGTATAATACAATAGCTCAATTCGTTGAAGAACACAGTACAGAGGATGGAGCAACTCAAGAACGAGCAGGCGGATGCGGTGTTGAAGTAGGATTTGGAGCTGATTATTTAGAGGATGAGTCCGAAGAGGAAGAATAGCGGAGAAGGAGAAGACAATGAGGAAGAATTATGTAATTCACTTCTGTAGAAACAAAGAATGCAACAATGGATGGATTGATGTAGATAAAACTAACGCTAAGACCATTCCTCCTTCTTGGAAATACTGCAAAGAATGTGCAAAAAAGCTTAGTATAGATTTTGACAAACAAAAACCTTCCAATGCAAAGACTGAAAAACAGTTAGAAGCAGAGAAGAAAAATGCAGAAAACCTAAAACCTATAAGAAAGAAATCTTAAATTTGAAGAGTTTATACATACCCCTTATAGATTTATCCTAAATTTTACTAACTCCTCC
>ERZ1032113.148-NODE-148-length-23436-cov-4.670502_pt1 | contig 23436 bp, 20 predicted proteins | sample MGYA00518164_ERZ1032113 | MGnify/ENA primary metagenome ERZ1032113 (study PRJEB33719, sample SAMN04261305) | wastewater metagenome | biome: rural village; feature: human; material: feces | host: Homo sapiens | place: El Salvador | collected 2014-01-14 ... | reverse complement strand
CACTACAGGCAATGTGCTGCGTCCTGCCTTGCAAATTATCAAGACAGCTCCGGGCATTACTTGCGTGAGCGGTGCCATGTTGCTCCTCACCCATGCTCCCGAGTGTGGCGACAACGGTGTGCTCGTAATGGGCGACGTGGCCGTTACCCCGGTGCCCGATGCCAACCAGTTGGCTCAGATTGCCGTTTGTACCGCCCGCACCGCCAAGGCTGTGGCCGGCATCGACCCGCGTGTGGCCATGCTCAGCTTCTCTACCAAGGGCTCGGCCAAGCACGAGGTTGTTGACAAGGTGGTTGAGGCCCTCGGCATAGCCAAAGAGCTTGACCCCACACTCAAAATCGATGGCGAATTGCAGGCTGATGCAGCTCTCGTACCTTCGGTAGGTGCTTCAAAGGCTCCGGGCAGCGAAATAGCTGGCAAGGCTAACGTGCTGGTAGTTCCCTCGCTCGAGGTTGGTAACATTGGCTACAAACTTGTGCAGCGTCTTGGTCACGCCACCGCCATTGGCCCTATCCTTCAGGGTATTGCCCGTCCGGTGAACGACCTTTCACGCGGTTGCTCTGTCGATGATGTGTACAAGATGATTGCCATCACTGCTAACCAGGCTATCGCGGCGAAGGAAATTTCGTAAGGTTAGGGGGTTAGTGGGTTAGGAGGTTAAAAAGACGCCTTTCCCCCTGCCCACTGCCTTTTAACAACTTACATGAATGTTTGACGATATATTCTCTTTTGCCAATTTATCGGTTGCAGTCGAATTAAAATATATCAGTCAAGACGAATTAAATGAATTAAAACCCACCATTTATAGGTTAGCACGCATGTTAAAAGGGTTAAGGAGAAGTTTTGAAGGTAAAGACTAATCTTTTAACCCCTTAACCCAATAACCCCCTAACCCTACAAGTTTATGAAAATTCTCGTAATCAACTGCGGCAGTTCATCTATCAAATACAAACTCTACGAGATGGACGACAAGTCGGTACTCGCTGCTGGCGGTATCGAAAAGATTGGTCTTGAAGGTTCCTTCCTCAAAACCAAAATCAATGGCGAAACAAAAATCATCGAGTCGCCTTGTCCCACCCACACCGAGGGCATCAAGCTCATGTTCGACACACTGCTCAACCCCGTTTATGGCGCCATCAAGAGCCTCGACGAAATCAGTGCAGCCGGTCACCGCATTGTGGCAGGCGGCCGCTTCACCAAAAGCCAGATCGTGACCGACGAAATGCTCCAAGAGTGGAAGCAGTACATGGAGCTCGCTCCGCTGCACTCCGACGCCCACCTCAAGGGTTACGTGGCAGTGAAGGAAATGCTTCCCAACCTGCCCCAGGTATTTGTGTTCGATACAGCCTTCCATCAAACCATGCCCGCCAAGGCTTACATGTACGCTGTGCCTTACAAGTACTACGAGCAGAACAATATCCGTCGTTGGGGTGCCCACGGCACAAGCCACCGCTTCGTGACAGCCCGTGTCTGCGAGGTGCTCGGCGTAAAGCCCGAGGACGTGCGCATCATCACTTGCCACATTGGCAACGGTGCGTCAGTTTCAGCTGTCAAGTATGGCAAGTGTGTTGACACCTCGATGGGCCTCACCCCGCTCGAAGGTTTGGTAATGGGTACCCGCTCAGGCGACATCGACCCCTCGGCTGTGCTCAGCATCATGAAAAAGGAAAACCTCACCCCCGACCAAATGAGCGATTTGCTCAACAAGCAGAGTGGCGTGAAAGGCATCTCGGGCATCTCAAGCGATATTCGCGAGGTAGAAGCCGGCATTCGCGAGGGTAACGAGCGTGCCAAGTTGGCCATGGAGATGTACGACTACCGCATCAAGAAGTACATTGGTGCCTATGCAGCTGCTATGGGCGGTGTAGACATCGTGGTATTCACAGCCGGTGTGGGCGAACACCAATGGGACGTTCGTCAGGGTGCTTGCGAAGACCTCGAATTTATGGGCATCAAGATTGACGCCGAAAAGAACAAGGCCAACTGCGGCGAGGAGGAAATTATCTCTGCCCCCGACAGCAAGGTCAAGGTGGTGGTAGTGCCTACCGACGAGGAGTTGCTCATTGCCAGCGATACACTCGACCTCGTAAAGTAGTCAAATTGTGTACTAAACACATTTGTAATATGTAAAATGTTTTAATAGGCTGCACTATTTTAGGTAGTGCAGCCTATTATTATTGTAGTCTTATTGCTACCTTTGCACTACACTCAACACATAATACGATGAAACGAATGAAGTTTTATTTGCCTCTGCTGCTTATGATCCTGGCACTGGCAAGTTGTAAAAGCAACAAAAAAGGCAACTCCGACTGGCTCAAAGAGTACGATGTAAAGGTTGCCATAGACGAAACCTTCAAACCTATAATGGACAACCTTGCGCAAAGCTACGGCATGGCATACAGCGAGGCAAACATGAAACCCATATACGAGAGCGAGGACCAAGCCATTCGCGACCTCGTCAACGACAGTGTGCGTTGCATCATTGTCACACGCAAGCTCAACGACAACGAATTGACCATCATACGCTCGCACCACCTCGATGCCACACAAGCCATGATAGCTTCAGATGCCATAGCCCTGGTTGTGAACAAAGAGAACAAGGACTCACTCATCACACTCGACGAAATAAAGGGTATTGTGACAGGCAAAATAACCCGCTGGGAGCAGCTCAGCAATCACACAAAGAGCGGCGAGCTCAAATTGGTGTTCGATGCCTCCGGTTCGAGCACCGTGCGTTACATGAAAGACTCCCTCTGCAACGGAAAGGATCTCAAGGGCAACGTCTACGCCTCAGAGGGCAAATCCAACCAATCTGTGCTCGACATGGTGCAGGCCAACCCCAACATAATTGGCATAGTGGGTGCCAACTGGTTGATGGACAAGACGGGCAACGCACTTGCCAACTTTTCAAAGTTACCCTTTAATGTTATGCGCGTCAGCCGCACTGCCGACGGCACAAGCAAGTATGTGCGTCCGTACCAATACTATATAGCAACGGCCGACTATCCCCTGTTGCGCTCGGTATACATTATCCACACCGATCCGCGTAGCCAGTCGCAGCTCAAAAACTTCTTCTTCTACGCCAAGGGGCAAAAAGGGCAGACCATCATCTGCAACAACTCGCAAATGTTGCCAATCACCCCCGTACAAGTTAAAGACGTGAGCATCAAGGATTAGCCGGACTGGCAAAAATCGGCATGCAAACGGCAAAGTCTGTTTATTATTTGTTATATTTGCACGCAATTTGTCACACTACACGATCAAACACAAGGCAAATACATATTCACAGCATAATACGTAACACACAATATGAAAAAGAATTTTTTCCGCGCAGCAGCATTGTCTGTCATTCTCGCCATGAGCGTGAACGGCGCACAAGCCCAAACTCGTAACTACGAGTGCCCTCCTCTCAACCCCGAATATCAAGCACTGGCCGACCAGGTAATCAGCCTGCAGATGGAAGACCCCGAAAAGGCTGGCAAGCTCTACATGGGTCTTGAAAAGAAGGTGCAGAAAAACAAGGAAGACCTCGTTTCGCTTGGTACCTATTTGCTCGAGCACAACGAACTTCAGGGTGCAAACCGTTGCGCCAAGTTGGTTTACGAAAAGGCACCCGACTACATTCCCGGCCTTATGTTCTCGGCCGAGGTGTACATGAAAATGCAGCAGTGGGGCCTCGCTGGTGGTCGTTACGACGAGGTACTGGCCATCGACTCTACCAACATCGCTGCCATGAAGCGCAACGCCTTCGTTTACAAAAATGTAAACCCCCACGCAGCCATCGACTATTTGCTCAAAATAAAGAAGATTGACCCTGCATATACCGATGCCGACAAGGACCTGGGCGACATCTACTACAAGCTCGACGACTACGCCAAGGCTATTGCCGCATACGACACCTATTATAAGGTAACTCCTAAGGAAGCTGACAAAATTGATATCCGTGCTTGCGAAAACTACCTCCAGGCACTCTTCTCAATGTCGGTAAAGGACGAGACCAACCTCGACAAGATGATAACCATCGCCAACGAGATAAAGCCCCTCGCCCCCAAAGACATCATCATTCCGCGTATGGAGTTCTTCGCCAAGTACAACAAGGTTGAAACTGCCATGGACTATGAAGGCGCGTTGAAGGCTGCCGACGAGGCTTGCGCCTACATTCGCGACAAGCAATTCCCCGACTCGGTTTACTTCTACATGGACTACGACTTCGCGGGCAAGCTTGCCAAGGAAAAGGGCGACATACCACAGGCCATCAGCTACTTTGAACAAGCTGTTAAGGACCTCGAGGCTAAAGCCGGCGACATCACCGATGAGCGCAAGAAGACCGAAAACGAAAACAAGCGTGGTTCGTACTTCTACGAAATCTCAAACCTCTATGTGCGCAACAAGCAAGCCGACAAGGGTATTGAGGTGTACGAAAAGTACCTTGCATTGCTTGGCGACAAGGCTGACATCTCAGACAAGTATACACTCGGTACAAAGTATTTTGCCGCCTACCAGCAGCAAAACAACACCCCCGAGCAAAAGCAGGTATATCACGACAAGGCCGAGGAGGCTTTCAAGGCCGTTATTGGTACCGAAACCACCAACCGCCTGCCCATCGTGTTGGCTCTCCAGATGCTTGCACGTTTGAGCAATACTGACACCAACAAACCCCTCGACCTGGTACGCGATTACTACGTAAAGGCTATCAACGAGAGCGAGGACGAGGCCATCAAGCAGAAGGCCAGCAATGCCCGTTTTGAGGCTTGCCGCTACCTGTTCTTCTACTATGTGAGCATCGACACCCCCAACAAGGTTGAGGCCACAAAGTATGCCACCATTGCCAAGAGCATTCGTCCCGATGACGACTTTGTAAAGGCTGCATTTGAGCATCTTAAGACCATGTAATTGTAACGGGTTGACTGTGGTGGTCAACAGGTTAACGTACACATAATAAAAGGCAGAGGCTGTAAAGCCCAACTGCCGCAACGAAAGCGGAGTGCTCCGCCCACACTTGTGCTGCAAGGCATTGATGTGGGCGGAGCACTCTGCTTTTGGGGGATACAGAAAGGCCCGTCAGCGGCGAGTTGGGTGCATAAAATGACGTGTTAACCTACACCTAACCAATTTGATAGAGTTCAGACATGGATTATTATGACACACGGATTGCACCGATCGCACGGATTTTTCGCTACGTGCTAAAGCACGTTGCACAAGCAAAAAATCCGTGCAATCGGTGCGATCCGTGAGCGATAATATCAGAATGGTTCCACCGGACAGCAATATTTACCAAGCAGCAATTATAACAAATTCCAAAATCTGTTGCCACCCACCCCGTATCGTGCCTGCAGCACACCAGCAGCAAAAAGCTGCGCGGAGCAACTTTCGTCACTATAATTTTGCTTTTCGGAGGAGTTGTGCTAACTTTGCAAGCACGCAATACTTGCGTAGCTACCAAAAAAGCATCTAACAAACAACTCTAACAAATTAATCACATCTACCTATGAAAATGGTAAAATGTTTTGCATTCGCCTTTGCTGCCCTCCTCACATTGGGTGCCAACATGGCCAATGCACAATCACTCTCGCCCTCAACCAAGTGGCATTGGGAAGAAGGTACTATTGTTGTTGACACTCCCGAGCGCCCTGCCGGTCAAAAGGACGTGATCAACCTTACCACTCCCAAAATTCAGACCGTACGTGTAGGCTTTGTAGGCCTCGGTATGCGTGGCCCTGGTGCCGTAGAGCGTTGGACCCACATTCCCGGTGTACAGATTGTAGCACTTTGCGACTACCAGCCCGAGCGAGCTGAGGCTTGCCAAAAGTACCTCAAGCAGGCAGGTCTTGCCCCCGCAGCCATCTATTCAGGTGCCGAAGGCTACAAGGAACTCTGCAAGCGCAACGACATCGATATCGTATATGTAGCAACCGACTGGGATCACCACTTCCCCGTAGCCAAGTTCGCTATGGAGAATGGCAAGAACACCGCCATCGAAGTGCCCTCGGCCATGAACCTCGAACAGTGCTGGGATCTCATCAACCTTTCTGAAAAGACCCGCAAGCACTGCATGATACTCGAAAACTGCTGCTACGACTGGTTTGAAATGAACACCCTCAACATGGCCCAGCACGGTGTGTTCGGTGAGGTTATCCGCGCCCAGGGTGCCTACATTCACAACCTCGACGACTTCTGGGGCTACTACTGGCAGAACCCCAACGGCTCAGACAAGGAAAACTTGCACTGGCGCATGAAGTACAACAAGGAAAACCGTGGCGACGTATACGCCACTCACGGCCTTGGCCCTGTGGCACAGGTACTCGACATTCACCGTGGCGACCGCATGAAGACACTCGTGGCCATGGACACTAAGAGCGTGCATGGTAAGGCTTATGTGGAGAAAAAGACAGGCAAGCCCTGCAACGACTTCCGCAATGGCGACCACACCACCACCCTTATCCGCACAGAGGAAGGCAAGGTTATCGAAATTCAGCACGATGTGATGAATCCCCAGCCCTACAACCGTCTCTACCAGCTTACCGGTACCAAGGGTTTTGCCAACAAGTATCCCGTAGAGGGCTATGCTGTTGACGCCAGCCAGTTGGCTTCAGCCGGTCACCAGCCCAAGGTTGACAATCTGAGCTCACACAGCTTCATGCCCGAGAGCGAAAAGCAGGCACTCGAAAAGCAGTACCAGCACCCCATTCTTAAGAAGTATGGCGAAATGGCCAAGGAAGTAGGTGGTCATGGTGGTATGGACTTCATCATGGACAGCCGTTTGGTATATTGCTTGCAGAATGGTCTGCCCCTCGACATGGACGTTTACGACCTTGCCGAATGGTGCTCACTTGCCGAACTCGGTGCCCTCTCAATGGATCACAACTGCGCAAGTGTGGCTATTCCCGACTTTACCCGTGGTCACTGGAACGATGTGAAGGGTTTCCGTCACGCCTTTGCCTCTGCTGAGCAGGAAAAGGCTGTTGAGAAAAAAGCCAGTGCCGTAACCGCTGCACAAAAGGCTGCCACTGCCAAGTTCAACCTTTGGAAACTCTACGATGACGTGAAGGCCGCCAAGGACGAGGCTTCAAAGAAGAAGGCTAAAGCTGCCTATGCCAAGGCTGTAGCCAAGGCACAAGCACAGGTTGCCAAGGCTGAAAAGTCTAAGAAGTAATCCCGATGGAGCAATCACTCAACGAGTGACTCCACAAACATTCATACCAAAAGGCCACGCTACCGGTTGCAGAAGCCCCGGCAGTGTGGCCTTTGCATATCACAGTATAAACGAGTTGATGAGTTGATAAGTTGATGAGTTGATGAGATTACAAGTTGATGAGTTGATAAGTTGATGAGTTGACATATGCTCTACACTACTTGTCACCCGTTACCCCGTCAACAAAGAATGAGTAGCCCTTCTCAAAAAAACACTATGCGTACTTACACCTATTCACAAATAGCACACATCGCTCTGCCCATACTTGTCAGCACACTCATGGAGCAGCTCATTGGCACCACCGACACGGCCTTTCTTGGTCGTGTGGGCGATATAGAACTGGGTGCTTCAGCCATAGGCGGCATCTTATTCATCGTCGTGTTCATGTTAGGCTTAGGCTTCAGCATCGGCGCCCAAATACTCATGGGGCGGCGCAACGGCGAGGGCAACTATCAACGCATAGGCGTCATATTTTATCACAGCATCGCATTCTTGCTATTGTTAGGAGTCGTGCTGTTTGTACTTGTTCGAGCCTTCTCGCCCCACATATTGCAGCGCATCATACAGTCGCCCCGTGTGTGCGAGGCCGCCACCACTTATTTGCACTGGCGCATCATCGGCATGTTCTTTGCCTTTGTCAACGTTATGTTCCGAGCCTTCTATGTGGCCACCACCCACACACGCACCCTCACGCTCAACTCGGTTGTGATGGTGTTGAGCAACGTGTGCTTCAACTATGTGCTCATTTTCGGCCATTTCGGTGTGCCCGCTTTAGGCATAGCCGGTGCAGCTATTGGCAGTAGCATGGCCGAAGGCGTTTCCACTATATTCTTCATCATACACACCCGTCGTCACATACCATGCAGCAAGTACGGCCTCAACCGTATGCCGCGTTTGCGCTTGTCGCTCTTGGGCAAGATACTCAACCTCAGTGTTTGGACAATGGTGCAAAACTTCCTGTCGCTTTCCACATGGTTCATCTTTTTCCTCAGCATCGAGCATTTGGGCGAGGATTATTTGGCAGCCACCAACATTATACGTAGCATTTCGTCGTTCACCTTCATGACAGTGGTAGCCTTTGCCTCCACAGCTGGCACACTGGTCAGCAACCTTATGGGGCAGGGTGAGCCCGATGCCGTGTGGCCCATGCTGCGCCGCACCATGCTCATGACGGCCGTGGCCCTTGCTCCGCTGCTGTTGATAGTAGCCATATTCCCCGATGCCGTCATGTCGGTGTTCACCACCGATATGCAGTTAATTGATCTCGGTCGCGGCGCACTCTATGTGCTTTTAGCCTCGTATGTGTTCACCCTTCCTGCGCAAATATTGTTCAACGCTGTGAGTGCTACGGGCAACACCCGCATGGCCTTCGTCATCGAGTTGTGCGCTCTGGCTGTTTACACCACCTATGTGGCGGTAGCCATCTTCAACATGCGCCTGTCGCTGCCGTGGTGCTGGGCCAGCGAGTTTGTTTACAGCATAATCGTCACAGCCCTTGCATTTGCCTACATGCGCTGGTACCCGTGGCAGAACAAAAAGATATGATTTTTATTGCTGCTCGGTAAGCCCATACACCGTTTCACTACCCACAGTTTTGGAAAAGCATGGTATATCTTACATCTTACACTAATTGCATGTAATGTGTTGATTATCAGTAAATTGTAGAGTGTAAGATACCCTCGCAGGCTCTTACACCCTACCTACACCAATCTTACACAACTGACCCACCTGCATGATAAGACGCAAAATCTGTTGCGGCAGAGCGTAAAACCAATAACGGGCGAGCGGATTTTCTGACGGACGGACAGAACATTCGCTCGCCCGTTGTCCGTTATACACTTTCGTCTTTGTGCGTGTGCATGCCAGTGCAAGATGTTTTTGCAAGTATCCTACACTGTGTAATGTGTTGATATTCAATGTGTTGCAAGCAATTAGTGTAAGATGCAAGATACTTCGCCCAAAGCCTGATGTATAGGCGCGTGCGCGAAAATTGCGCCCCTGTCATGACGTCAACCATTCAGCACGCCAGACTGCAATTTGGCAAATCCTTAAATCTTTCGGTGGTTGGCGTGCACACATTTCGCTCCAACTTTCGAGCTATTTATGGCGTACAAATGGAATAACTCATTTTTTTGTCGTACTTTTGTACTTATTCTAAATGTAAACACATCGCATGACTGTATCTGAATTTATCAAAAAGATATTTAGCCGTCCGCTCCTTGGCAACTGTTTGGGAGTGGTGATTGTAACCCTGTTGCTCGGCATAGGGTCGCTGGTGTTTATAAACTTTTACACCCATCATGGCGACGAGGTGGTCGTGCCCAACGTTTGCGGTATGGACCAAGGTGTGGCCGAAAAGAAACTCCGGGCAATGGGCCTGCGCATGGAAGTGACAGATACGGGCTATGTGTACAATGCAGCCCCCTTCTCGGTGCTTGAGCAAAACATCAAGGCTGGCGAAAAGGTGAAACCCGGCCGCATCATTCTCATAACCATCAATGCCAACGGACCGCGACAAATAGCCATACCCGATGTGGCAGACAACTGCTCGCGTCGCGAGGCCGAGGACAAACTTAGGGTGCTGGGCTTCAAGCTGGCTGCTACCGAATATGTGGTTGGCGACCCCGAATGGGTGTACGGCATCAAGGTGAACGGACGCAGTGTGGCGGCTGGCACCAAGGTGTCTGTCACCTCACCCATCACATTGGTTGTGGGCTCGGGCGGTGTGACAGACGAGTATAATGGCAACGACAGTCTCGACTTTGTAAAGAATGCACCACCCGAGGAGGTTGACGAGCTCGAGGGCGGTGGCGATGACAGCTACGACACTCAGTCCGGCCACAGCGATAATAATACAGACAACGGGCAATAAGGCAGTAGCCTCAGCCCCCAGGCTTTATATAAAACAACGTATAGGCGGAAAAAAGTAAACAGATTGACAAGTTGTTAACGGGTGGGTTTGCCAAGTTCCTTACCATTCTGGCTTTAACATAATAAGTAGCGTGTTGCATACTTACTTGTTAACCAGTCAACTTGTCAACCCGTTAACCAAGGATTCCGCCAACGGGTATTAAACACGGCATAACACGTGGAAGACATTATGACACAGGCAGACATCAGCGAAGAACTGCCCGACTACATAGACACCGACAACATGGACGAAGAGGGTGGCGACGAAGGTGGCCAGCTCTACGAGCATTATCGCGTAGTGGCCGACAAAGGCCAACAGTTGCTGCGCGTGGACAAATTCTTGCTCGACCACCTGAAGGACACCTCGCGCAACCGCATACAGGCTGCTGCCAAAGCGGGCTTTATACACGTCAACGACAAACCGGTAAAGAGCAACTACCGTGTAAAACCATTCGACGTGGTAACCCTGCTGCTCGACCGTCCGCGTTACGAAAACAAGATTGAGGCGGAGAATATTCCGCTCGACATCGTATACGAGGATAGCGAACTACTCGTGGTAAACAAACCCGCCGGGCTGGTGGTGCACCCGGGTTGTGGCAATTATACCGGCACCCTTGTCAACGCCATTGCCTGGCACTTGAAGGATGACCCCAAGTACGACCCCAACGACCCGTCGGTGGGGTTGGTACACCGCATTGACAAGGACACGTCGGGGCTGCTTGTGGTGGCTAAGACACCCGATGCCAAGACTAAATTGGGGTTGCAGTTTTTCAACAAGACCACACGCCGCCGCTACAATGCCTTGGTGTGGGGCAACTTGGCTGATGACGAAGGCCGCATTGAGGGCAACATAGCGCGTAACCCGCGCGACCGCATGCAGATGGCGGTGTTCGACCCCTCGTCGGGCATAGGCAAGCATGCCGTGACACACTACAAGGTGCTGAAGCGCTATGGCTACGTAACTCTTGTGGAATGTGTGCTCGAAACGGGCCGCACACACCAAATACGTGTGCACATGAAGCACATTGGCCACCCCTTGTTCAACGACGAGCGCTATGGGGGCGACCAAATTCTGCGAGGCACACAGAGCAGCACTTACAACAGTTTTATACGCAACTGCTTTGCCATTTGTCCTCGACAGGCGTTGCACGCCCGCACATTGGGTTTCAAACACCCCAAAACGGGCAAGGAAATGGACTTTACCACCGACCTCGCTGCCGACATGGTGGCTTTGCTGGCCAAGTGGGATAAATATATTGAAGGAATTAAAGCATAGCATATAGATATAGCATCATGAAACGTAACATTGCTATTGTGGCCGGAGGCGACTCCTCTGAGCACGACGTATCTCTGCGTTCGGCAGAAGGTATCATGTCCTTTATGGACAAGGACAAGTATAATTGCTACATTGTCGAAGTGACAAGCAACAACTGGAAGGTGGAGTATCACAACGAAACCTGCCATATTGACCGCGCGGACTTTTCGTTTACCGCCAAGGACGGCCGTCACACATTCGACTTTGCTTATATTACCATTCACGGCACTCCGGGCGAGAATGGCATCATGCAGGGGTATTTCGACCTTATCGGCATGCCCTATTCAACAAGCGGTGTGCTGGTTGAAGCACTGACATTCAACAAGTTTGCTTTGAACAACTTTTTGCGTGCCTACCCCGAGTTGCACATTTCCGACTCGGTGCTCATTCGCAAGGGCGACACCGTTACCACCGACACCGAGCAGCAACTGGCTGCCCGCCTTGGCATACCTTGCTTTGTCAAGCCCAATGCCGGCGGTTCGAGCTTTGGTGTGACTAAGGTGAAGCACGCCGATGCCCTGCGTGCCGCCATTGAAAAGGCTATGGTGGAAAGCGACGAGGTGATGGTTGAAAAGATGATGAGCGGCACCGAAATTACTTGCGGTTGCTTTAAGCGTGCCAATGGCGAAATTGTGACATTGCCTATTACCGAGGTGGTGTGCCACGACGAGTTCTTTGACTATGATGCCAAGTACAACAACAAGTCAGACGAGATAACCCCGGCACGCATTGCTCCCGAAACGGCCCGGCGCGTTGGCGAGATGACCAAGCACATCTACCACATATTGGGTTGCTATGGCCTTATCCGCATCGACTACATATTGTCGGGCGAGAAGGGTAACGAACAAATTAACATGCTCGAAATCAACACCACTCCGGGCATGACCGCTACAAGTTTCATTCCGCAGCAGGTACGTGCTTCGGAATATGACATCAAGGACGTGCTGAGCGACATTATTGAAGGCAAGTTCTGCTGAATAGCTTAAACTAAGGTTATGAGGTCGGCCGGCAATTTATGCCTCAGGCTGCCCTCATAGCCTTATCTTATTTTATCCCCCTCCCTCTTAAACACACTTTACTGCCATGAATATTCACGATTTCGACGCCATACGTCCCATTGAGCCTAATGAAATTGGCGCTGCCATTGACGAGCTTTTTGCCGAACCGCAGTTCTGCGCCATTGTGCAATCGTTTTTCAAGGACGTGCCTGTTGAGGCCATCAAAGCCAAGGCTAAAATGTGCCGCACTGGTTTGGAAATACAGAAGACCTTCTTCTATCCGCTCATCAAACAGCTGATGGCCAAATGTGCCAGTGGCTTGACACTCGACGCCGAGGCTATACCCGTGTCGCAGCGTGACAAGAGTTACACCTTCGTGTCGAACCACCGCGACATTGTGCTCGATTCTGCTTTGCTCGACATCTTGCTTATCGACCACCAGTTCAACGACAGTATCGAAATAGCCATTGGCGACAATCTGCTCATTTACCCTTGGATAAAGACCCTCGTGCGCCTGAACAAGTCGTTCATTGTGCAGCGCTCGGTGGGTATGCGCGAAATGCTCATGTCGAGCAAGCGCATGAGTGAATACATGCACTTTGCCATCAAAGAGAAACATCAAGGCATTTGGATTGCACAGCGCGAGGGACGTGCCAAGGACTCGAATGACCGCACACAGGAGTCTATACTCAAAATGATGACCATGGGCGGCGAGGGCACACCACTCGACAGATTGAAGGAGTTGAACATTGTGCCGTTGAGCATATCGTATGAATATGACCCATGCGACTTTTTGAAAGCAAAGGAGTTCCAGCAAAAGCGCGATGATGCCGCATTCAAGAAGAGCCGTCAGGACGACCTTGTCAATATGCAGACCGGCATCTTTGGCAAAAAAGGATATGTGCATTACCGCATGGCAGAGCCCGTCAATACATGGATTGACCAATATGCCGAATTGCCCAAGAACGAATTTTACAAGGCAGTGGCCGCCCGCATTGATGTGGCCATACATCAGGGCTACGAGATATATGCCAACAACTATGTGGTGCTCGACTTGCTGAATGGCAACGAAGCCCAGGCAGCACACTACACCGAGGAGCAAAAGAAGGCGTTTGAGCAATATTTGCAGGAACGCATTGACATGATAGACTTGCCCAACAAGGATATCGACTTCCTGCGCGAACGCTTGCTCACCATGTATGCCAATCCGCTCATCAACCAGCTGAAGGCCAACGCTTAAGTAATGATGAAACGAACTGCACTTTGCCTTTGGGCTTTAGTCACAGTTGTCATGCTCAATACCGCTTGCAATGGTGATGAAAAGCCTTTGCCCAACATACAGACGATGCTGGCCGACATGATACCCGACGCCAACGGGCAGGTGAGTGAACTGACGCTCGACGATGGTGGGGTGAAAACGCTCGCCAAACCGTTGACGGGATTAAAGGCCGATAGCACATACCGCATTCGGGCTGTGTATGAGGTGCAAGCGCCGACGCGCATCTCGCTGATTGGTTGTACGCCTGTGCTGGCCGCGGCTCCCAAAGCCTACGCTGCCGACAAGGTGCGCACCGATGCCGTGAACGTTGTGTCGTGCTGGCAAGGAACTTCGTACATCAATTTGCACATAGGCATCAAGGGTACGAACACTGGCAAGCACTACTTTGGTTTTAACCGGGGCGAGCTGACCGATAATGGCAATGGCACACGCACTTTGCACATCACTCTGTTACACGACCAGCATGGCGACCCGGCATATTACACCACCGAAATGTACTTGTCGATGCCCCTAAAGTCGTTGGCTGGCATGCTCCGGCCATCAACCGACAGTGTGTCGGTGAGTGTCAACACTTTTGGAGGTGTGGCACATTTTGCATTCATTTATAAAGAATAGAAACTGCTAACAGACTGTCACGACGATGATACCATTTCACCCGTTAACATTGGCAGACCGCGACCTTGTGCAGCAACGCGTGTTGCACAGTGACTACCGCTACTGCGACTACAACTTTCTGAACCTTATAGGTTGGCGCTTTATGTACGACACCGAGGTGGCCGACTATAAGGGCTGGCTGCTCTTCCGCTTCAAGGCAGATGGCCATTTGGCCTATCAAATACCCGTGGGCAATGGCGACAGAAAGGACATAATAAAGGATATGCTCGACGATGCCCAGCAACAGGGGCACCCTTTTTTGATGTTTGGCGTGTTTGAGCATGCACTCGCGCAACTCGAAATGGCCATGCCGGGCTATTTCTTTGCCAAAGCCGACCGCAATTACTCTGAATACATTTACAGCCGCGACAAGCTCAGCACCCTTTCGGGCAAGAAGTTGCAACCCAAGCGCAATTTTATTAACCGCTTTGTGGCGCAGCACCCCGACTATCAGTTTGTGCCGCTCACGCCCGACTTGTTTGACCGTTGTTTGGAACTTGACCATAAATGGGCCGCAGAAAAGGCAGAAGAGGAGACGCACGACAAATTTACCTACGAAACCGAGCGACAAGCGTTGGTAACCATGTTTGATAATTGGGAAGCTACTAGCGCAAGGGGCGGTGCGCTGATTGTAGACAACGAAATAATAGCCTTTACGCTTGGTGCCGGTATCAACTGCGACACCTTTGACGTTTGCATCGAAAAGGCCGACACGCAATACGAGGGTGCATTCACCATTATCAACCGCGACTTTGTGCGCAGCCTGCCAGAGCAGTATGTGTACATCAACCGCGAGGAAGACCTCGGACTGCCAGGCTTGAGGCGCTCAAAACTGTCGTATCACCCCGAACAACTGCTCCATAAATATACGGTGATGACCAAGCACCCACTTGGCGAATGAAACAAATAGGGTGGGGAAGACTGCTCGCTGACAAACTTGCCAGCACGTTGCTAACGTTTCGGATTTAAGAAGAACGGACTGAACCCGAAAGGTGAGTTACTTTGTCAAGCCCCTAACCCCCTAACCCATTAACCCTCTAACCCCTTTCTACCCCCATGCTACTTACATCCGACGAAATAAAGCAGCAAACGCGCGACCTGTGGCGCACTTGTTTCCATGACTCAGAAGAGTTTATGGACATATACTTTGAAGATAAATACACTGATGACAACAACCTGACCATACGTCACGACGGACAAGTGGTGGCTGCCACGCAGCTGTTGCCGTACCGATTTACTTTTTATGGTTCGGTACTGCGTGCTGGCTATATATCAGGCTTGGCCACTCTGCCACAATTCCGCAACAAAGGTTATGCCTCGAACCTCATACATGAGGCACACCGCCGGTTGTTCAACCAAGGCGCCACGCTCAGTTTTTTGATACCCGGCAGTGACGAACTGCGCAGCTTTTACGAAAAACCCCAACATGGCGCTTTTTGGAATGCCGTGTACCGTCAGAATTTGCCTCTCGACATTACCAACGATGGCGATTACAGCAAAATAGAGGTGACACGCCCCGACGAGTGGGGCCGCGACCTGTATGTGTTCTACCACCGTCTGACCGTAGAGTTGCCGTTTATGATGCACCCGTCGGAGAACGACTTCTTTGCTGCATTGTCAGATGCCGACCTCGATGATGGTTATGTGCTCGTGGCGCGTCGCAAGCGCCGTATTGTAGGCGTTTGTCTGGCGGTGAAGGAGGCCGATGGCAATGTGTACATTCGCACTTTGGCCATTACCGAAAGCGCTGCGCGTGCTGCTTTTGTGAATTATCTGATGAAAGCGTGCAATGTGGACAAGGTGTATCGCCGTTTCTGTATGCCAGCTTCGCTCAAGGGCTCAGAGCCATACGCCATGGCGCGTGTGGTAAATGTGCCACGCTTTTTGTCGGCCATTGCCACACCCAATCCGGGTTTCCAACTGCACATTGGTGTGGACGGCGACCTCGATATTCCAGAAAACAATGGTTGGTATATAGTAGAGAATGGCCGCGTGCGTTTGACAGACATCAAGCCCGACAGCATTGTTACACCTGGTGGTTTGGCTGCCATGTTTATGGCTGCACAACCCATGGTGATGGATATGATGCTTGACGAGTAGGCATGCTGTGTTGGGATAATGAGTTGACAAGTTGACGAGTTAACAAGTTGAAAAGTTGAAGGGTAAGTATGTTCAGTGCTATTTATTGTGTTAACGGCAGATGGATAGGTGTGTGATAGATTACATACTTACCCGTCAACCTGTCAACTTGTCAACCCGTTACCCCGTCAACCTGTAAAAGAATTATCTTATGAACAAACTGCGATATGGCCTTGCAATGATGGCTGTTGCACTTTGCAGCTTGGCCTCTGCCCAAACGGCAGTAGAACTTAAACAACAATCACTCGGCAAATGGCGTATAGGTGCGGCACAGTATAGTGGCATTACTGCACTTGGCGGCAACCGCTATGCTATGGTGAGTGACAAGGAACCCACCGATGGCTTTTTCTTGTTTAGAATAGACCAAAGCGCTCTGACGGGCGATGTGACTAATGTGTACCTGGAGGGGTTCAAAGGCAACCGCTCGCCCAAGGTTGATGCGCAGGGCATATCCATACGCGATTGTGAGGGTGTGGCATATTTCCCTCGGCGCAACACACTGTTTATCAGCGGTGAGGGTGACCAGCGCATTTTAGAGTATGACATGGAAGGGCAGCTCACAGGGCGTGAACTGAATGTGCCGGACATATTCTCGTCTGAACACATTGTGTTCAACTATGGTTTTGAGGCGTTGTGCTACGACACCATTGCACACCGATTTTGGACCACGTCGGAAAGCACACTGCCTGCCGATGGACCGGCGGCTTCGCCCACTCACCCCGGAGTGGTAAACTTGTTGCGCTTGCAGGCATTCGACGACAACTTGCAACCCGTGGCACAGTATGCCTACCGCATGGATAGGGGGCGTACTGATGACTTTGGCAAGACTTATGTGTTTGGTGTGCCCGAGATTGCCCCATTGCCCGACGGCAGGCTATTGATACTTGAGCGCGAGGCAAATGTAACACATGGCGGATTGAGCAGTACGACCCGTTGCAAATTGTTTGTGGTGGACCCGCGCAATGCACACCAAATTGACAGCAGCACACCGATGAAGGACGTTGACAGCAACCACTTTCTGGATAAAAAGTTGTTGGCGGACTGGACTACAGAGGTGCAGCCTTTCAAACTGACATTTGCCAACTACGAGGGTATGTGTCTTGGTCGCACTCTGGCCGATGGTCGCATGACGCTCTTACTGGTGAACGACTCGCAAGGGGGGTACCGCAAGGGGCCGTTCAGCCTGAAGGACTACATTAAAGTGATAGTTATAGGTAACTAACGCATCTTATTATATGAAGAAGCTGTTTGCCTTATCGGTAGTTATGGTTGCCTTGATGCTTTGTGGCTGTAACGAAATAGAGTTGCCTTCGGAAGGCTCTGGCGGCAAGGAAGATGATGATAAGGAGAATGTGGCCGCGCCCGACAGTGGCGACACGTTTACCATAGCCACGCTCTGCCGGGCTGACGATGGCGAATTTATAGCACTGAAGGGCTACATCGTTGGCTACATGCCTACGAATACCATAAATAAGGTGGTTTTTGATGCCGATGATGCTGTGAGTACCAACATCGTGCTGGCCGACAGGGCTGCTGAAACGGACACGAAATTGTGTGCGGGTTTGCAACTCAAGGCTGAAAGCGACGCACGCGTTGACTTGAACCTTGCAGACAATCCTGCCATGTTGGGGCAGCGCATTATAGCGTATGGCTATAAAGGCGCTTATTGCAATGCTCCCGGACTGAAGCAGGTGGAGGTGTACGAATTGGTTGACGATGAGGCTGACGATAGTGATGACGACAGCGGCGATGGTGCTGAATTGTTTCCCACTCTGGTGACAGAGGGGACTGCACAACCTTTTGAAGGGTGCTGAACTTGAAATTTTTCTTCGTCAATTTAGGCTGCACCTCAGCCCTGCAAAGCAAAAAATGCTTTTTTTTGTTTTGCAGGGCTTTCGGTTTGCACTAACTTTTCTTCGTCAATTTAGGCTGCACCTCAGCCCCGCAAAGCAAAAAATGCATTTTTTGCTTTGCGGGGCTTTCGGTTTGCACTAACTTTGCACTCGCAAAAGACGAAACTAAAGTGAACGAGGGCTGCTATGTGAGTGCATCGTTAGCATGCACAACTGGTAAAAAACATTTTGAAGCGGCGGACAAGTGTGTCCGTTCGCTGATTTTTTGTGTCCGCACGTCGGGGAAGCCCTATACCCTGAATGATGCGGATTTTTTCGTCTTGCATAATGGCAGTTCCTTGGTACATGGCGTTTCGCCTGTTGCAGTTCTTGGCAAAGAGGCCGGGTGCGTAAAGACTACTTTACCAGCCCGGCAACTCGGAGTTGTGAACTTGATAGAAACAAACAACATTATTAACAATAACATTAAAGAGCTATGAACTTTACCTTATTTGTCACTGCATTGCTGACAGGGTTGGCGTTCGTAGGTGTTGTGACGATATTGGCAAAACTGATTTCGCCGCGCAGCTATAACGCTCAGAAGGAAGAGGCATACGAGTGTGGTATTCCTACACGTGGACGCTCATGGATGCAGTTCCGCGTAGGCTACTACTTGTTCGCTATTCTCTTTCTGATGTTCGACGTTGAAACGATGTTCCTCTTCCCGTGGGCCGTCGTGATGCGCTCATTTGGCCCTGCTGGCTTGTTGAGCGTGCTCTTCTTCCTGTTTATTTTAGTTCTGGGCTTGGCTTATGCCTGGAGGAAAGGAGCGTTGAAATGGCAATGAAAAGAGCAAAAATCAAGTCGATTCCTTACGAGGAATTCAAGGACAACGAGACTTATGAAGAGCTCGTTGAACAACTCAATGCGGGCGGCGCAAACGTAATTGTGCGCAAGCTCGACGACCTCATCGACTGGGGCCGTTCAAACTCTCTTTGGCCGCTGACATTTGCTACCTCATGTTGTGGTATCGAATTTATGGCCGTGTGTGCTGCACGTTATGACATCGCACGTTTTGGTTTTGAGGTTACACGTAACTCTCCCCGACAGGCTGATGTGATATTGGTGTGCGGAACCATTACTACCAAGATGGCTCCGGTGCTTCGCCGTCTGTATGACCAGATGGCAGACCCGAAGTATGTGGTGGCTATTGGTGGTTGCTCTATTTCGGGCGGTCCGTTTACCAAGTCGTACCATGTGCTCAATGGTGTGGACAAGATTATTCCCGTCGACGTTTATGTGCCGGGTTGTCCGCCACGCCCCGAGTCATTCCTTTATGGTATGATGCAGTTGCAGCGTATTGTGAAAGTTGAAAACTTCTTCGGTACTACGAACCGCAAGCAGAAGGACCCCTTCAAGGTGACTGCCGAGGAAAAAGAAGAAACCATTTATAATCAGGAGGAAGAGGCATGAGCGAAGAATTGAAAGCTACAGCTAATAACGGCACTGAAGCACAGAAACCTGCTGCGCCCGCCGCAGCTGCCAAACCTGCTGCTGCACGTCCGGCAGTGGCACGTCCTGCCGCTGCTCCTGCCAAACCTGCAGTGAATGAACTGAAACCTAAAACTGTGGCCGCTGCCGACTTGCACGCCGAAATGAAGCGTTTGCACGACGAAGAGGGCATGGACTTTTTGCTGAATTTGACAGGTGAAGACTGGCTCGAGGACGGCATTGGCGTGGTTTACCAGGTAGAGAATACCGAAAATCACAAGCAGGCTTGCGTTAAATGCGTGGTAAGTGATCGCGAAAACCCGATGATACCTTCGGTTTGTGACCTTTGGGACATTGCCAATGTGTATGAACGCGAGGTGTACGACTACTACGGCATCATCTTTACCAACCATCCTGATATGCGCCGTTTGTTCATGCGCGAGGATTGGGTAGGTTATCCCTTCCGCAAGGATAATGACCCTGAGAAGGACAACCCCTTCGACCCGCAACACATGACCAACGAGCCATTGGCAGACGTTACTTACGAATACCAATTGGAGCAGGACGGTACGGTGAAGAAGGTTGAACACCAGATATTTGGTGAAGATGACTATGTGGTGAATATCGGTCCGCAGCACCCTTCAACTCACGGTGTGCTTCACTTCCGTGTAGACCTTGAGGGTGAAATGATTCGCAAGGTCGACCCTATACTCGGTTATATTCACCGTGGTGTGGAGAAGATTAGCGAAAGCATGACCTATCCGCAGACTCTGGCTCTGACAGACCGCTTGGATTACCTTGGTGCCATGCAGAACCGCCATGCGCTGTGCATGTGTATTGAACAGGCCATGGGTGTTGAGGTGAGCGATCGTGTGCAAGTAATTCGTACCATCATGGACGAGTTGCAGCGTATTGACTCGCACATCTTGTTCTTTGGCTGTCTCTGCCAGGACCTTGGTGCCACAACCGCCTTCCTTTATGCTTTCCGCGACCGCGAGAAAATACTCGACATATTTGAGGAAACTTGTGGCGGCCGCTTGATATTGAACTACAACACGATTGGTGGTGTGATGTATGACATTCACCCCAACTTCCAGAAACGTGTGAAGGAGTTTATCAAGATTATGCGCAAGAACATTCAGGAGTATCACGACATCTTTACAGGTAACGTGATTTTCCAGAACCGTTCAAAAGGCGTGGGTGTGCTGACCAAGGAACAGGTGATAAGCTTTGGTTGTACCGGCGGTACTGGTCGTGCATCAGGCTGGCACAACGACTTGCGTAAGATTAAGCCTTATGCAGCTTATGACCGTGTGCAGTTCAACGAGATTGTACGCACCGAAGGCGACTCTTTTGCACGTTACATGATACGTCTGGACGAGATAAAGGAGAGCCTCAACATTATTGAGCAGCTCATAGACAACATTCCCGAAGGCAATTATCAGGAGAAGATGAAGCCAATCATCAAGCTCCCGGTGGGCACTTTCTACAGCGAGGTGGAAGGCAGCCGTGGCCGCATGGGTGTGTTTATCGAGAGCAAGGGCGACAAGAGCCCCTACCGCTTGCACTACCGTTCGACCGGCTTGCCTCTGGTGGCCGTGATGGATACGGCTTGCAAGGGCAATATGCTTGCTGACTTGATAACAATCGGTGGTACGGTGGACTACGTTGTGCCTGATATTGATAGATAAACTTTTAAGTTGAAAAGTTTATAAGTTGAAAAAGTCAAGAGGTATGTATTGCTTATGAATAGTATGAAGGCACCGATATTCTCTTTCGAAAAGTTGAAGGTGTGGCAAAAGGCAAGGTCGTTCCATAGAGAAGTGTTTCGTCTGACGACAAGTTTCCCTTACGAACAGAACTATGCATTGATACCACAAATAAGACGTGCTGCCCTGTCTGTACCATCTAATATATCGGAGGGTGCGGGTAGGTTGGGATCAAAAGAGTTCGTACATTTCATCAGTATAGCTTACGGCTCTCTGATGGAGACGATGAACCAGCTGATTCTGGCAGATGATATGGGCTATGTGCCAGAAGAGATGATGGTGAAACTTCGTCTTGATGTGGCAGAAATAGCCCGAATGCTCACAGCTCTGAAGAAGAAAGTGGAATGTGGTGCAAATAAAGGCGACCTCATGGACTTCTAAACTATTAAACTCATAAACTCTAAAAAAAATGTTTGACTTTTCATTAGTAACCTCCTGGTTGCATGGCTTTTTGATGAACACATGCGGCTTTGCCGAATGGGGTGCAATCTTGACAGAGAGCATTCTTGTGGCATTAGCCATCATCACTTTGTATGCCGTGTTTGCCATAGCCCTCATCTACATGGAACGCAAGATTTGTGCATTCTTCCAATGCCGTCTTGGTCCGATGCGTGTAGGTAAGTGGGGCCTTCTCCAAGTGTTCAGCGATGTGTTCAAAATGCTGACCAAGGAGATTATCAGTATGCGACAGAGTGACCTCTTCCTGCACAATTTGGCTCCGTTCCTTGTTGTGACAGCCTCAATGGTCACCTTCTCGTGCTTACCCTGGAACAAGGGCGCGCAAATCATCGACTTCAATGTCGGCGTATTCTTCTTCCTCGCCATGTCGTCAATTGGTGTGGTAGGTATCCTGCTTGCCGGTTGGAGTAGTAATAACAAGTATTCGTTGATTGGTGCCATGCGTAGCGGTGCACAGATTATCAGCTACGAGTTGTCAATCGGCATGACCATGCTGGCCATGATTTGCTTGACTGGTACCATGTCGTTCAGCGAGATATGCAACGACCAGTATTTGAATGGTTGGAACATCTGCCGAGGACACATTCCGGCAGTGATCGCCTTCCTTATTTACTTGGTTGCCGGCAATGCTGAGTGTAACCGTGGCCCGTTTGACTTGCCTGAGTGCGAAAGTGAGTTGACCGCAGGTTATCACACTGAATACTCGGGTATGCACTTTGGCTATTACTACTTGGCTGAATACTTGAACCTGTTTATCTGTGCCGGTATGGCAAGCACCATTTTCCTTGGTGGTTGGGCTCCGCTTCATATCTACGGACTTGATGCCTTTAATGGTGTGATGGATTATATACCCGGTGCTGTATGGTTCATTGGCAAGACGTTCTTTGTGGTATTCTTGCTCATGTGGTTGCGTTGGACTTTCCCCCGTTTGCGTATCGACCAAATATTGTCGCTCGAGTGGAAGTACCTTGTACCCTTCAGCATGGTAAACCTCATCATCATGGCGCTTTGCGTGGCCATGGGGTGGACGTTCTAATTTTATAGTTTGGTAAGTTTAGATGTTTACGCATGCTTGAAGCTTTAACCGAAAGCTCCTTAATCATGCTAAACAGTATAAGCTCATTGAACTCATTAAGCTTAAATTCATGGAAGAAAAAAGTTATATAGGTGGTGTAGTAAGTGGCTTGAAGAGCCTTGGCACAGGTTTGAAAACAACCATGCGCGAGTTCTTCACTCCTAAAATCACCGAACAATATCCCGAAAACCGTGATTCGAACAAAATGTTCGAACGCTTCCGTGGTTCGCTCACAATGCCCCATAACGAGCAGAATGAGCACAAGTGCCTGCATTCCTTATGGCATCCAATGTGGGTGGCTTGTAGGTCTTGTCCTTACAGGC